>ENA-OQHL01000146-OQHL01000146.1-human-gut-metagenome-genome-assembly--contig:-NODE-146-length-57299-cov-11.066991_pt1 | contig 57299 bp, 47 predicted proteins | sample MGYA00242565_ERZ504723 | MGnify/ENA primary metagenome ERZ504723 (study PRJEB26092, sample SAMD00036211) | human gut metagenome | host: Homo sapiens | study: EMG produced TPA metagenomics assembly of... | reverse complement strand
TAGAATACGGAAAGGACTATGATGTAGTCAATAATCCTGATAAATTTCAACTATATATAGATGGAAAAGAAGCAGAAAAATAACACGGTGAACTTTTTATACTGAAATATGTACGATTCCAATAATGCTACCTGTCCGAGAACGGCAAGACCCAGCTGCGCATCGCCGAGACCGAGAAGTACGCTCACGTCACCTTCTTCTTCAACGGCGGTGTTGAGGCTCCCTACGAGGGCGAGGACCGCTGTGTCATCCCCAGCCCGAAGGTGGCTACCTACGACCTCAAGCCTGAGATGAGCGCCCCCGAGGTCGCTGACGAGTGCGTCAAGCGCATCGAGAGCGGCAAATATGACGTGGTCATCCTGAACTTCGCAAACTGCGATATGGTCGGCCACACCGGCGTCTTTGAGGCCGCTGTCAAGGCCGTTGAGGCTGTGGACGCTGCTGTCGAGAAGGTCGTCACCGCTGTGCTGAACGCTGGCGGCTGCGCTTTCCTGACCGCTGACCATGGCAACGCCGAGAAGATGAAGAACCCCGACGGCACTCCGTTCACCGCCCACACCACCAACGTCGTGCCTTTCGTGGCCATCGGCTGCGGCGATGTGAAGCTGCGTGAGGGCGGCTGCCTGGCCGACATCGCACCCACCATGTTGCCCTATATCGGCCTGCCCGTCCCGGCAGAGATGACCGGCAAGAGCATCATCGCCGAGTAAACCTTTTCTGAAACAACGCAAGCGCCCCGCAGCTCGTAACAGAGCTGCGGGGCGTTTTTTGTGCTGTTTGGCTTTTCAGCGCTCGACCCAGATGGACATCTTCGCACTGGTAGTGATGTCGCCGAGAAGGATGGTGTCCATCCTGATGCTGCAGGTCACGGCCAGCGCTTTGTTGGAATCGCTGCCGGTGAGCACCGAGGCGGGCAGGTTCTTGAGGGTCAGCACGGCGGTGCCGTCGGACAGGTCGCCGCTCAGAGTGCCGTCATAGTTCACCTCGCCGATGGCAATGCCGGTGAGACAGCCGGTCATGTTCATGGAAGAGAGCTGCTTGACCGGGAGCTCGAGGGTGAAGGTGCCGTTGGGCTGGCGGGTAAGGGTAGCTTCGCGGGTGGTGTCCACGGCACTGTCGGCCATTGACTCCTTGTCCCCGGACTCCCGCCAGAACCGGACGCCCACCGTCATCTTGACGGCGGCGGCACTGGCACTGACCGCCAGCGTCAGGAGCAGCAGCAGCGAGACGAGGAGCGCCCCGGTGCGTCTGCCCGTATGCTTCAAAGATTTCGTCATATTCAAGAATCGACCTTTCCAGCCGCAGAGGCGGCTCTGTGCGTTCCAAAACGGAACGCGAAGGAATTTGTCACCGCAAAAATAACATATTCAGAAGAAAAAGTCAATCTGGCTTGTGAGACTTTCACAAAAATGTTTCACATAAGACATATCTTATGGAAGAAAAAACGCAGACTTTGCCGAAGACACAAAAAAGCCGCTTCCCGGCGGACGGGAAGCGGCAGAAGTCAGGAAAACTCAGACCTCAAAGTTGGGGTCGTCCTTCAGCACGTGGATGCTGGTCATGAAGGGGCTCTGCTCGGGGTCCTGGAACGGAGCCTCCTTGACGTACTTGTTCAGTGCGACAGCAGTGCGGGCGGGGTCGGCGATGGTGCCGGCGCCGCCGATGCAGCCGCCGGGGCAACCCATGCCTTCCAGCAGGTAGCCGTTGTACTTGCCGGCCTTGGCCAGCATCAGCAGCTTCTTGCACTCGGCGAGGCCCTGTGCGGACGCGATCTTGACGTCCATATCGGGGTGCCACTCCTTGACCTTGTCGGCGACAGCCTTGGCGACGCCGCCGGACTGTGCGAAGCCGCGGCCTGCGCCGGAAGCGTGGACCAGATCGATCTCATCGGGGTCGACTTCGAGGTTGGCCACATCGATGTCCTTGGCCTCGATGATGCCGGCCAGTTCCTCGAAGGTCAGCACGAAGTCCACATCAGAGCGGACGGTGCGGCGGGAAGCTTCCAGCTTCTTGGCGGCGCAGGGTCCGATGAAGCACATACGGGCCTCGGGGTCGGCCTGCTTCATCATGCGGGCGGTGAAGACCATGGGGGTCATGGTCATGGAGATGTTCTTTGCAAGATCCGGGAAGGCGGTCTTTGCCATCATGCTCCATGCCGGGCAGCAGGAAGTAGCCATGAAGTTCAGCTTGTTGGGGACCTCCTCCAGGAAGTCGTGGGCCTCATCCACGGTACACAGGTCGGCACCGATGGCGACCTCCACGACGTCGTAGAAGCCCAGAGCCTTCAGCGCAGCCTTGAGCTTGCCGGTGGAGGCCAGGCCCGGGAACTGGTTGATGAAGGCGGGAGCGACGAGGGCGTAGATGCGGTCGCCGCGGTTGAAGCCCTGAATGAGCTGGTAGATCTGGCCCTTGTCGGCGATGGCACCGAAGGGGCAGTTGACCAGACACTGGCCGCAGGACACGCACTTGCTGTAGTCGATCTCGGCGCGGCCCAGCTCATCGGAGTGGATGGCACCCATGCCGCAGGCAGCGGCGCAGGGACGCTCGGTCTTGACGATGGCGTTGTAGGGGCAGACGCCGACGCAGCGGCCGCACTTGATGCACTTTTCCTGGTCGATGATGGAACGGCCGCTCTCCCAGGTGATGGCCTTCTTGGGGCAGACTTCCATACAGGGGTGTGCGAGGCAGCCCTGGCACAGGTCGGAGACCTTGACCAGCTTCTCGGGGCAGCGGTTGCAGGCAAACTTGATGACGTTCACCAGCGGGGGGTCATAATACTTATCGGCGATGGAAGCGTCCTCCAGACCGGAGACGACGCTGTTGTGCTCGTCCATGCGGCGGGTGGGCAGGCCCATGGCCAGACGAACGCGCTCCTCGACGATGGCGCGCTCGAGGAAGATGTCCTTGCGGAGCTTGCCTTCCTCACCGGGGATGATGGTGTAAGGGATCTTGCGCATCAGGTGGTTGGCCTGCTCGCCCTTGACGTTGGCGTAGGCCATCCGTGCCACCTCGGTAAAGACCTGGCGGCGGATCTGGATGACCGTGGTGTTGATTCCTCTGAAACTCATTCCAATCTCTCCTTGCTTTGAAACAACAGAACAAAAAACCGCTCTGACGCGGCTTTTCTCCGGGGCATTTGATACTGGGCTGCTGCAAACAGCCGGATGCCCCGAATGATCCACTTTTATTGTAGCATAAACCCTTCGGGAAGAAAAGGGAAAAGCCCAAAATTTGTTATGAAATTCACAACTGATATATCTTGCACAAATGCGAACAAATGGATTTGTACAAAACAGCAAAGAAACGGCTAAGATTACACCATCTCGGCCCGGACACGCTCGCCGTCGTAGCTGCCCAGCCGGACATGGACGATCTCGCCGCTCTTATGGCCCGGGGCCGAGACCACGACGGGAACATACAGCCGGGTGTAGCCGGTGAAGAGGGTGCCGGAGAGGGGGGTCTCCAGCAGAACGTCGTCCTCGCTGCCCTCGCAGCCGGCCAGCACCTCGCGGCGGATGTCCTCGGCGATGGCGTTCATCTCCCGGCTGCGGGCCTGCTTTTCGCGCTCATGGACCTGGTCGGGGAAGTCGTAGGCGGGGGTGCCGCTGCGGCGGGAGTAGGGGAAGACGTGGACTTTCAGGAAGCCGATCTCCTTCAGGAACGCGCAGCTCTCCCGGAAATCTTCCTCCGTCTCGCCGGGGAAACCGCAGATGCAGTCGGTGGTGAAGCTGACCGGGCGGTCGCCGTAGGCGGCGCGGAGCTGGCGGACCACCTCGGCGTACTGCTCGGCGGTATAGACGCGGCGCATCCGGCGCAGGGTGGCGCTGCAGCCACTCTGCAGGCTCAGATGGTACTGGGGGCAGAGCTTGTCCACTGCCGCCAGCCGGGTGATGTATTCGGGGGTCAGCATATCGGGGTCAAGGCTGCCCAGCCGGATGCGCTCGATGCCCTCCACCCGGGCGCACTTCTCCACCAGCTCCACAAGGTTGGTGCCGGTGTCGAGACCGTAGCTGGGCAGGGAGATGGCGCTGAGCACCACTTCCCGGTAGCCGGAAGCGGCCAGCTGGCGCAGCTCGGCGAGGATGCTCTCTTCCGAGCGGCTGCGCACCGGGCCGCGGGCGCGGGGGATGACGCAGTAGGCGCACTGGCGGTTGCAGCCGTCCTCTACTTTAATAAAGGCGCGGGTGTGGGTCTCGAACCGCTCCACCGGCAGTTCCTCGAACCGCTCGCCCTTCGCGTGGGGGGCGATGGCGACGATGCGTTCGTGGCCGTCCAGCAGCTTGAGCACATTGTCGAGGATAGCTTTCCGGTCGCCGTTGCCGCAGACCAGGTCGGCCTCCATGAACTGGGCCGCTTCCTCGGGGAAAGCCTGCGGGTAGCAGCCGGTGAGGACGGTGACGGCGCCGGGGTTCTCGCGCTTGGCCCGGCGGAGCCACTTGCGGCTCTTCTGATCGCCGAAGTTGGTGACGGTGCAGCTGTTCACCACAAAGACGTCGGCCTCTTCGCCCTCCGGCACGATGGTGAAACCGGCGGAGCGGAACATCTGTTCCAGCGCACCGGTCTCGTTTAAGTTGACCTTGCAGCCAAGGGTATAAAAACAAACTCGCATGGGGTGTCCTTTCTGAAACCTCTCCGATTTGGCTCCCCTGTCGGGAAAGCTGGCTGCGAAGCAGACGGAGAGGTTATTACCTTATAATAAACCATCCTATTATAGCAGATTTTTCCCGGGGAGAAAAGAGCATTCCGGCCTCTTTTTTTGCATAGAATGCAATCAGACAGACATTGCGGGGAGGGACAAGGGATGGAACGAAAGAATTTTGCGGTGCTCTGCGCAGCCGTGCTCTGTTTCTGGCTGTTTGCACTGGCCCTTGGGACGGCGGAGGGCGTGGGCCTGCGGGCCGTCATGCACCCGGAAGAGCGGGCCGTCAGCGCCGACGTCGAGGAAGCGGCGGAAGGGATTCTGCTGCCGGCCGCAGCCGCCGCGCCTCAGCTCGACCTCAACTGCCGTGCTGCCATCCTCGTTGAGCAGGGGAGCGGACGGGTCCTCTACGAGAAGAACGCCGACGAGCGGGTCCCCATCGCCTCCATCACCAAGGTGATGACCCTGCTGCTCGCCTTCGAGGCTGTCCACGACGGGCGGCTGACCATGGAGACGCCGGTGCCGGTGAGTGAGCACGCCTACCACATGGGCGGCAGTCAGATCTGGCTGGAGCCGGGGGAGCACTTTACATTGGACGAGATGATAAAGGCGATCTGCGTTTCCTCTGCCAACGACGCAGCAGTGGCTGTGGCTGAGCTGGTGGGCGGCAGTGAGCCGGCCTTCGTGGAGCAGATGAATGCCCGGGCCGCCTCGCTGGGAATGGAGCAGACGTCTTTCCGCAACGCCTGCGGGCTGGACGCCGAAGGCCATCTCTCCACGGCCCGGGACGTGGCCGCCATGAGCCGCACCATCCTGAACACCTGCCCCGAGGTGCTGCACTACACCGGCATCTGGACGGATACCCTCCGGGGCGGGGCGACTCAGCTGATCAATACGAATAAGCTCCTCCGCCGGTATGAGGGGATCACCGGCCTCAAGACCGGCACCACCGGCGGCGCAGGCGTCTGCATCTCGGCCAGCGCCACCCGGAACGGCCTCTCCCTCATCGCGGTGATCTTGGGCGCACCGTCCAGCGCCGACCGCTTCGACGCCGCCACGACCCTGCTGGACTATGGTTTCGGGGCCTATGAGGCCGCGCCGCTGCCAAAACTCGAGGCACAGCCGCTCCAGATCACGGTCAAAGGCAGCGCGGCAGGCAGCGTCCCGCTGGATTACTCGGCCCTGCCGGAGACGGTGCTGGTGGAGAAGGGGAGCGGGGCGTCCCTCCATACCGAGCTGACCCTGCCCGAGGAACTGGAAGCCCCGGTGGAGCAGGGCCAGACGCTGGGCAAAGCCGCCGTCTATCAGGGCGAAGAGCTTTTGGAAGAGTACGAAGTGCGTGCTGCCGCTGATGCGCCGAGGATGACTGTCCGGGATGCCATCGGCCTGCTGTGGCAGAGCCTCACCGGCGCGGCATGACCGAAAACTGCGCACTACCGGTCAAAAACGGTCAGCGAGGGCAAAGAATGGCTTGGACGTTTGTATAAAAGATGTAAGAGCATACAAAACAACACTATTAAAATTGTATGAAAAGCGAGGATTTTGGCCTTGACTTTGCCCGGCGGGAACGGTACACTTATACCAAGAAAAACCCTCGCCGGGCAAAGAGCCCGTAAAATGTTTTGGAGGTTTTGATAGAATGAGTCTCGCTCTGAATACAAAGCACCTCTCCAGTTTCATCAACGAAGAGGAATACAAGGCCATCTACCCCCAGGTAGAGGCCGCGCACAAGACGCTGGAAGCCAAGAACGGCCCCGGCAGCGACTTCCTGGGCTGGATGTATCTGCCCCGTGATTATGATAAGGAAGAGTTCGAGCGCATCAAGGCAGCTGCTGCCAGGATCCGTGAGGATTCTGACGTTCTGGTGGTCGCCGGCATCGGCGGCAGCTATCTGGGCGCACGTGCCGTCATCGAGGCCGTCAAGGGGATGTACCACAACGAGCTGGACAACGGCCTGAAGATCTACTTCTGCGGCAACAGCATCAGCCCCACCTATCTGAATGACATCATCGCGCTGTGCAAGGGCAAGCGCTTCTCCATCAACGTCATCTCCAAGTCCGGCACCACCACCGAGACCTCTCTGGCCTTCCGTGTGCTGCGCAGGCTGCTGGAAGACGAGATGGGCGTGGAAGAGGCCAACAAGCGCATCTACGCCACCACCGACCGCGCCAAGGGCACCCTCAAGCAGCTGGCTGACGCCCAGGGCTGGCCCACCTTCGTCGTCCCCGACGATGTCGGCGGCCGCTACTCCGTCCTTTCCGCTGTGGGCCTGCTGCCCATCGCTGCTGCCGGTATCAGCATCGACGACGTCATGAAGGGCGCAGCCGACGCGATGGAGCGCTTCTCCGTGCTCAGCCCCGACAACGACGCTTACAAGTATGCGGCCATCCGCAACATCCTGTACCGCAAGGGCAAGAGCATCGAGATCCTCGAGTGCTATGAGCCGAACTTCACCCTCATGAACGAGTGGTACAAGCAGCTGTTCGGTGAGAGCGAGGGCAAGGACAACAAGGGTCTGTTCCCCGCAAGCTGCATCTTCTCCACCGACCTGCACTCCATGGGTCAGTTCATCCAGGAAGGCTCCCGCACCATGTTCGAGACCATCGTGGATGTCAAGAAGCCCGCACAGGACCTCTTCATCGACAAGCTGGAGGGCAACTTCGACGGCCTGAACTTCCTGGCTGACCAGAACATGAGCGTGGTCAACCGCAAGGCCATGGAAGGCACCATCCTCGCCCACACCGACGGCGGCGTGCCGGAGGTGGTCATCGAGGTGGACGACCTGTCCGCTTATAATGTGGGCTACCTCATCTACTTCTTCTGGCGTGCCTGCGCCTGCAGCGGCTACCTGCTGAGCGTCAACCCCTTCAATCAGCCGGGTGTCGAGAGCTATAAGAAGAACATGTTCGCTCTGCTGGGCAAGCCGGGTTATGAGAACCTGACCGCCGAGCTGGAAGCAAAGCTGAAGTAAGAGCAAGCGGAACAAAAAACGATCTCCCGCCGTGAGGCGTGGAAAATACAGGAGGACAGAACTATGATTAAACTGATTGTTGGCACCAAAGGCTCCGGTAAGACCAAGGCTATGATCGACATGATCAATGATTCGGTCAAGACCTCCAAGGGCAACGTCGTTGTCGTCGAGAAGGGCATGAAGCTGACCTATGAGGTCCCCAACGCCGCCCGTCTCATCGACCTGGACGAGTACAAGATCGCCGGCGGCGAGATGCTGTACGGCTTCGTGGCCGGCCTGCTGGCAAGCAATTATGACATCACTGACCTGTACATCGACGGCATCCTGAAGGTGCTGGATCACGACATCAACCGTCTGGGCGTCGTTCTGGACGAGATCGCTGCCGCCGCCGGCGACTCCATCAAGGTCACCGTCACTGTCAGCGCTGATGAAGCTGCTCTGCCCCACGATGTGAAGAAGTACCTGTAAAATAACTCTGAAATTTCTGATTTGAAGCATCCCAGACAGGCAGGAAACCGGAGAATTTGAAATTTTTTCGGTTTTCTGCCTGTTTTGGTGTTGACAAAGGGCTGTGTTGGCGCTATACTAACAAAGCAGCCTTTTATGAGGTGTACTATGCAATTTGACCTGAGAAAGTTTATCGTATCCGGCACGAAGCCTTACGCCGCAGAGTTTCAGTGTGATTTGTCTGCAAAGGATTTTGCCGGTGCAAGGATCGAGCAGCCTGTGACGGCCCGCTTTGAGGCGGTGCCGGATGGCGAGGAGATCCGGATGACGCTGCGGGCAAACGCATTGGTGCACGGAGAGTGCGCCCGCTGCCTCGACCCCGTCGAACGGGAAGAGACGGTGCAAGCAGAGTGGACGGTCAGGGAACGCGATCTGGATGACCCGGATTTCGACCTGCCCCTCAACGAAAAAGGACATCTGGATGTGGACGAATGGCTCTGTCAGGAATTCATGTTCCAGATACCGACGGTGCTGCTTTGCAGCGCTGACTGCCCGGGCTTGTGTCCCCGGTGCGGGAAGAAGATGGCCGAATGTACCTGCCCTCCGGCAGAAGCTGAGGCCGAACCCGCAGACGCAAGGCTAGCGATACTCAAATCACTGCTGAACTGAGAAACCCATCAAGGAGGTGCAAAAATATGGCAGTACCTAAGAGACATCTTTCCAAGGCCCGCCGCGACAAGCGTCGCAGCAATGTTTGGAAGCTGGAGGCCCCCGCACTGGTCAAGTGCAGCAACTGCGGCTCTCTGAAGCTCCCCCACCAGGCATGTGGCAACTGCGGTTACTACAAGGGCGAGGAAGTCATCAAGAAGGGCTAATTTGCGCAGAATTGGTGGCACATTGGTGTTATGTACAGAAGGGGAGGGCGCAATGCCTTCCCCTTCTTGCTGTTTATGGAACGGATGAAGCTTGCTGGATACGCCAGAGGCTCCCCTACTAGGGGAGCTGGCGGGCGCAAGCCCGACTGAGAGGTTGTACGAAGGCGAACCTACCGGAAAGCAGGTGAAGTGAAAGTGTCTATTAAAATCGACCGCGTGGACGCGGGCAGCGAGGCGGAAGCCCTCGGCCTCGCCGGCGGCGACGAGCTGCTGAGCGTGGACGGCAACGAGCTGAACGACACGCTGGACTATGATTTTTATACCGACAGCAAGAGCTTCCACCTCAAAGCAAAGGTGGCGGACGGCATCCGGGAGTGGGACGTCCGGCGGGAAGAGCGCGGCCCCTTCGGCTGCGACTTCTCCACCTATCTGGGCGACCAGAAGCACTCCTGCTCCAACCACTGCATGTTCTGCTTCATCGACCAGCTGCCCCCGGGGATGCGTGAGAGCCTTTACTTCAAGGACGACGACGAGCGCCTGTCCTTTTTGTTCGGCAACTATATCACCATGACCAACATGCAGGACCACGAGATCGACCGCATCATCAAGATGCACATCTCGCCCATCAACATCTCGGTCCACACCACCAATCCCCAGCTCCGGGTGCGGATGCTGGCGAATAAACGGGGCGGCGAGGTGCTGAAGTACCTGCCCCGTCTGGTGGAGGGCGGCATCGCCGTCAACTGCCAGCTGGTGCTCTGCCGGGGCATCAACGACGGCGACGAGCTGCGCCGCACCCTCACCGACCTGCTGGAGCTGACCCCGATGGTGCAGAGCGTGGCGGCAGTCCCCTGCGGCGTGACGGATTACCGCCAGAACCTCTTCAAGCAGACGCCCTACGACGCCGAGACCAGCGCCGCCGTCATCGACATCATGGAAGAGTTCGGCGACGAGTGCAAGCGCCGCCACGGCAAGCGCATCATCTACCCCAGCGATGAGTGGTACCTCAAGGCCGGCCGCCCCATCCCGGAGCCGGAGTTCTATGAGGACTACGACCAGCTGGAAAACGGCGTGGGCATGATGAGCCTCTTCCGGGAGGAATTTCTGGCCGAGCTGGAAAAGCCCCACCGCATCTATGGCACCAAAAAGATGGATGTCGTCACCGGCACCATGGCCGCGCCCCTCATCACCGAGATGATGGACGAGCTCCACCGCCAGTACCCCATGATAGAAGTAAAAGTGCATCCCATCAAAAACAACTTCTTCGGCGGCAACGTCGGCGTGGCGGGCCTCGTCACGGCGACGGACATCATCGCCCAGTGCGAGGGCCGGCTGTCCAGCGGCACCCTGGGCGTGCCTGCCGTGATGCTGCGGGAGGAGAAGGACACCTTCCTCGATGATATGACCATCGAGCAGCTGGGCCAGCGGCTCGGCGTAAAGGTGGAAGTCCTGCCCACCGGCGGCGGCGACGAGGCCAAGGCCCTGCTGCGCAGCGGCCTCCATATCGCCCGCCGGAGAAGACCGTAATTTTACCCCTTTTGTGAAAGGAGGAACCCCCCTATGAGCAAACCGATCGTTGCTGTGGTGGGCCGCCCCAACGTGGGCAAGTCCACCCTGTTCAATAAGCTCTGCGGCCAGCGTCTGGCCATCGTGGAGGATACCCCGGGCATCACCCGTGACCGCATCTTCGCCAACTGCGAGTGGAGCGGTCACGAGTTCCTGCTGGTGGATACCGGCGGCATCGAGCCCAAGGCCACCGAGGGCATTCTGGCCCACATGCGCGAGCAGGCCCAGATCGCCATCGATACCGCCGACTGCATCATCATGGTGGTGGACGTGCGCAACGGCCTGACCGCCGCCGACGAGGACGTGGCCCATATGCTGCGCCGCAGCCACAAGCCCATCATCCTCGCTGTCAACAAATGCGACAACGTGGGCGAGACCCCCATGGAGCTCTACGAGTTCTATAACCTCGGCTTCGACGAAGTCATGCCCATTTCGTCCGTCCACGGCCACGGCACCGGCGACCTGCTGGACGCCGTCTGCGCCCACCTCGATTTTAGTGAGACCGTCGTGGAGGAAGACCGCATCCCCGTCGCCATCATCGGCCGCCCCAATGTGGGCAAGTCCAGCCTGACCAACCGCATCCTCGGTGAGAACCGCATGATCGTGGCCAACGAGGCCGGCACCACCCGCGACGCCATCGACACCCCCGTGGACAACGCTTACGGCAAGTTCATCTTCACCGATACCGCCGGTCTGCGCAAGCGCAGCAACATCACCGACGGCCTCGAGCGCTACATGGTCGTCCGCGCACTGGCCGCTGTCGAGCGCAGCCGCGTGGCCCTCATCCTCGTGGACGCCACTGTCGGCTTCACCGAGCAGGACAGCAAGGTGGCCGGCTACGCCCACGACCAGGGCAAAGCCTGCATCATCGTCGTCAACAAGTGGGACGCCGTGGAGGGCAAGGAGACCAACACCATGGAACTGCAGCGCCGGGGCTATGCCGAGTGCTTCAGCTTCATGGGCTACGCTCCCATCATCTTCATCTCGGCCCAGACCGGCTACAACGTCAACAAGCTGATGCAGCTCATCCGCGACGTGGACAGCCAGAACGGTGCCCGCGTACCCACCGGTGTGCTGAATGAGATGCTGGCCCGTGCCACCGCTCGGATGCAGCCGCCCAGCGACAAGGGCCGCCGCCTGAAGATCTTCTACCTGACCCAGGCTTCCACCCGGCCTCCGACGTTCGTGGCCTTCGTCAACGCAAAGCACCTGTTCCACTTCAGCTATCAGCGGTATATCATCAACCAGATCCGCGAGAACTTCGGCCTGGAGCACACCCCCATCCGCCTTGTCGTGCGTGAGCGCGGCTCCGGCGAGGTGGGCGCGAAGGACGTATAAGGAAGGGAGACTGGTTCTATGACCGCATTTCTCATTGTGCTGGCGGTCGCTGCCGAAGCCTATCTGCTGGGCAGCGTGGACACCGGCATCCTCGTCAGCAAATACCTGTACCATGACGACGTCCGCACCCACGGCTCGGGCGCTGCCGGTATGACCAATATGCTGCGCACCTTCGGTAAGAAGGCCGCTGCCCTCACGGCGGTGGGCGATGTGCTCAAGGGCGTCGTGGCCGTCTGCCTTGGCCGGTGGCTGTTCGGTCATCTGCCCGCTGACGCTGCCGTCTCGCCCTATCTGGGCGTCTACCTCGCCGCCATCCTCGCCGTGGTGGGCCACTCCAAGCCCATCTACTTCGGCTTCAAGGGCGGCAAGGGCGTGCTGGTGGCTGCCGGTGCCATTCTGGCAGTCCAGCCGGTGCTGTTGCCGGTGCTGGCGGTCATCTTCCTCGTCTGCCTGGTCCCCACCGGCATGGTGTCGCTGGGCAGCATCACCATGGCCGCGGCCTACCCGGTCCTGACGCTGGTGTACAGCCTCATGCGCGGCCTGCCGACCCGGGACGTGGTGGTCTGCACCGTCGGCGCTGCTATCATGGGCGGCATGGTCATCTGGATGCACCGTTCCAACATCCAGCGCATCCGGGACGGCAAGGAGTACCGTTTCGGCCAGAAGCACAAGAGCAACTAAGCATAAAAAGATGCCCCGCAGGCAGCTCTCGACGAGCGTCCTGCGGGGCATTTTGCTGTTTGGCAGAAGTTATTTCGCGTCGGTCTCCAAGAGGGTATCGGTGTTGTCCTCATACGCGGGGTCTTCGATGGCAATGGTCTCTTCCCGTTCAGCAGACTTACGGCTGAGGTGTTTGCGCAGTCGGGCAGCAAATTCATCTTCCGGGATGCCGCTCTGGGAAGGGGTGAGGTCGGGTGCGGGGTGGCCGTCGGGCAGGTGAGCGCCGAAGGCCGGCACGAAGAAGAACTTCCGCACGATGAAGATGAGGGCGATGGCGCCCACGCTCAGCAGGTTCTCCAGGGCGGATTCGTGACCCACCACCATGTGGCGGGCGATGGCGTAGAGCAGCACTTCGAGGCTGGAACCGGGGCTGTGCTTGGCCAGCATCTTGATAAACTCAATGCCGATGACGATGTCCAGCGCCCGCTGTAAGAAGATGCTCACCTCGGCATCGTTGCCGTCGAACAGCAGGCCGGGCATCCACTGCAGCAGCGGCACCATCGACAGCAGCAGGCCGATAAGGACGAGGCCGGACAACAGGATCTCGAGCAGGGTGGCTGTGCTGATGATCCTGTTGCGCAATTCGGCGCGGCTGTGGCTTTCAACACGGGAATTGGACATGGGCAGGGACCTCTCTTTCAAATTTGACCGGAAATCTTTTACAACAGTTCGATTCTATTGTAACAAAAGCGAAAAACGAAGTCAATTTCTCCGGCTAAGAAAGCTAGTCAGCATGAAAAACTGGAATCGAAGACAGACAAGAGGGGCCGTCCGCACCCGGAATGGAGTGCAGACGGCCCCTCTTTGTGCTGAAAAGGCGGCTTAGGCCTCAGCGATGGCTTCGATCTCGCAGAGCACGCCCTTGGGCAGGTCTTTCACGGCCACGCAGCTGCGGGCGGGCTTGGAGGTGAAATACTTGGCGTACACCTCGTTGAAAGCGGCAAAGTCGGCGATGTCGGCCAGGAAGCAGGTGGTCTTGACCACCTTGTCAAAGCCTACGCCGGCAGCTTCGAGGATAGCGCCCACATTGCGGCAGCTCTGGTCAGCCTGTGCGGCGATGCCCTCGGCGACTGCGCCGGTGGCGGGGTCTACCGGGATCTGGCCGGAGGTGAAGACGAGACCGCCCACGGTGTAGCCCTGAGAGTAGGGGCCGATGGCGCCGGGAGCTTTTTCGGTGCGGATGATGTTCATATCGATTACCTCACATATCATAAATAGGGGAGTCTCCCGCCAAAAGGGGAGCCGATGAAAAAAGTCTACCACCAACTGTCTCCGCCGTCAACGGGCAGCAGGGAACGGTCCCGGAATTTCCGGAAAAAGGGAATGTAAAATTATTTGGAAAAATCTACGCAAATCATCTTGACAAGAAATAAACTTTTATGATAAAAATAGAGCATGAAAGTAACATTTTTGCAGAAAAACGCAGGCGCAGCGCAGGCAGGAAAGCCAGCTTTGCGCAGGCGCGTTTCTTTTTTGCAGAAAAAGCGAATTTCTGAACCCTCGGAAGGGGCAGAAAGGATAAGATATGTCGATTTTGGTAGATGATTCAAATAAAACAGCCTGCCGTGCAGCGGAGGCTGGACTGCAGCAGAAAAACTGTGCTGCGCTGGTGCGCCCGGCGGGTACGGGCAAAGGCTGCATCGTGTGGGAGCTGCTGGACGCCCACCCCGAGATGCGCGTGCTCTGGGTGGTGTCCTGCGCTGCCCGTCTGGAGCTGCGCCGCGCCCTGACAAAGCGGCTGGGCCGGACGCTGGGCGGCCGGGTGCGGCTGATGAGCTGCGAGCAGCTGGCCGTGCAGAATGCGCTGGGCTGGGTGGCGCTGGCTGAGTTCCGGCCCGGCCTGCTGGTACTGGACGGCTGGAGGGAGATGAGCGCAAAGGACTGGACCGACTGTGTCCAGCCCCTGTTCCGCCTCTGTCCGGGGGCAAAGCTGTTGGCTTTGGGGGAGCCGGACGCCCCGGGCGACAGCTGCCGCGCCGCCGAGGAGATGCTGGCCGACGCCATCGTGGAGCCGCTGGCGCTGGGCGGGGCGATGGCCGAGGGCCTGCTGCCCATGCCGGCCTCCTATACGGCTCTGCTCTGGCCGCTGGAAGATGCGATGGCCCGCCTCCGTGCTGAGGTGAAGAACCTCCATCTGCCGAGCTGCCCTGACCCAAACGCCGAGAAATATCAGGCTCTGAGCCTTGCCGTAGAAAAGCTTCCGCCGGTGGAACAGCTGCTGGCGCAGTGGCTCCCGGATGCTGCCGGACGCTGCCTCGTCCTCTGCGAGGATGATGCAGCGGCGGCACAGACCGCAGAGCAGACCGAGAAGCTGTTTGGTGCAGGAACACATATTTATAAGGATGCAGAAGGCTTTGCGGCCGATGAAGCGGCCACCCTCCGGCTGCTGGTCTGTGCCAACGGCCCGGCGGTGCAGTCACCTCTGGCCGGGATCTCGGGCGTGGTGCTGGTGCGCCGCAGCGCTGGACCGGCCGCATACCGGCAGATGCTGGCACGCGCCCTTGCAGCCTGCGGCAGTGTGCCGGTGGCAGAGCTGAGCGCGGCCTTTGAGGCGCTGACCTGTGTGCAGCAGCTGCGGAAGGAGTGCAGCGCGGCGGGGGCAGAAGCTTTCCCGCTGGAAGAGCCTCTCTCTGCCTGCCGCCGGGCTTACCGGCAGCTCCGCCGCGCGCTGGACTCCGACTGGGAGCGCTATTATGCCGCCGCAAAGCAGATGACGGCAGAGGGAAAGACGCTGGACGTGCCTCGCTCCTACCGCTTTGGGGGCGTGGCCGTGGGCCGCTGGCTGGAAAACCAGCGCCTTGTCCGGGCCGGAAAGAAAAAGGGGCGTCTCACCGCCGAGCAGGCCGCCCGGCTGGACAAAATCGGCATGAACTGGAAAAAGCGGCTCGAGCTGGCGTGGGAGAACGGCTGCGCTTCGGCCCAGAGGTACCGCGGCAGCCACAGCGACCTGCTGGTGCCGGTCCATTATAGGGATAAGGACGGCTTTGCACTGGGCGAGTGGATCGTCTACAACCGCCAGCGCTATCTGAGCGGGAACCTGCCGTCAGACCGCGTCGAGCGCCTCGAGGCACTGGGCATGGTGTGGGACACCGGCAGCATCCTCTGGGAGAAGAGCTATGCCGCCGCCGTCCAGTATTATCTGGAAAATCACACGCTGGAAATTCCCGTCAAGTATGTCACGCCGGACGGCATGGCGCTGGGCGTCTGGCTGGGCAGTCAGCGCGCCGCTTATAAAGAAGGTGTGCTGACCGACGCCCAGATCGAAAAGCTGGAAGCGCTGGGAGTGGACTGGACGAACCGGAACGACCGCAAGTGGCAGACCGCCTACGAGGCCGCCGTGAAGTACCACGCCGCCCACGGGAACCTCGACGTCCCCACCGAGTACGTCGACGAAGACGGCATCCTGCTGGGCAAGTGGGTGTCCCGCCAGCGGTACGCATGGCAGAACCCCGAGCGCAGCAGCGCCCGGGTGACGCCGGAGCGGAAAGCCCTGCTGGACGAGCTGGGCATGAACTGGGAAAAGACCGACTCGTGGCAGCACCGCTACGAGCTGGCCGTGGAATATAAAAAGGAGCACGGCAGTCTGGCCGTTCCGGCCCAGTACCGGACGGAGGACGGCATCTGGCTGGGCAGCTGGCTGTCCCGTCAGAAGCAGATGCTGCGGGAGGGCAAAAAGCTCTCCGCCGCGCGCCGCGCGGCCCTGAAAGAGCTGTTCAAGGGCGAAAAAGGCCGACGCCTCAGCGCTCCGGTGCCGCCCGCGTACAGCGTGCGGGAGCAGAACTGGCTGGACAACTACCAGAGCGCCAGGCTCTACGCCGAGAAGAAGGGCAGCCTCCTCGTGCCTGCCGGATACGTGGACGAGAACGGCTTCCGTCTGGGCGTCTGGATCTCGAACCTCCGGGCTGCCCGCAAGGCCCGGCCCGGCTCGTTCCAGGTGACGCCGGAGCATATCGCTCTGCTGGACGCCATCGGGATGCAGTGGGATGCCCGGGAGGCCAAGTGGGCCGGGGCGTTCCGCCGTGCCGAAGAGTACTGCGCCGCCCACGGCAATCTGCTGGTGCCGGTGAACTATAAGACCGAAGACGGCTTCTGCCTCGGCGACTGGGTCCGCCGGATGCGCGAAAACTACGCCTGTGCCGAGAAAAAGCTGACGGCGGAGCGCATCGCAAAGCTCGAAGCGCTGGGCATGGTCTGGACCGTGCCGCAGGAGGGCTGAGATATTGCATTTTAGGGCGGAGTGTGGTATACTTCACCTCGTCTGAATAGAAAACAGCAGGTGCCTGCCGCCGGGGTCTCGTCCCCGGCCGGGAGGGTAAAAGGGAAGCGGGTGCGAGTCCCGCGCGATCTCGTCACTGTGATAAGGGAGTCCGCTGCCTTGGCGCTCAGCGCCGGTCACTGGAGGCTTTGCCTCTGGGAAGGCGGCAGCGGGCGGTGAGCTTTCAGTCAGGAAACCTGCCCGCTGTTGGTACAGGAGCGTCCGGCTCCGGATCACGAGGAATTGGTCGTACCAAAAAGCCCGAACATTCAAAGGGTCTTTTTGCTGTGCCTTCCGCGCGGTGAAAAGGCTCTTTTTTCGTTTGAGCTGACCCCCGTTTCGTACCCTTTCTATCGGAAACGTACATTCCACACAACAGAAAGGACTCAAACAATGCGTAAAGCAACCAACAAGAACTGGCAGCGCGTCACCGCCGCTGCCGCCGCACTGGCCCTGTGTGCCGGTGTGCTCACCGGCTGCGGTGCATCTTCTTCCACTGCCGCCAGCAGCACCGCCGCAAGCTCTGCCGCCGCCAGCGAAGTGAGCAGCGAGGAGGCCGATGAAATGGCAGCAAAGAATGTGGCAGACCTCATCGACGCCATCTATGTGCAGGAGCGCAACGAGAATACCGACGCTCAGTGTGAGGCCGCAAAGGCAGCATGGGACGCTCTGACCGACGCTCAGAAGGAGCTGGTCGAGGGTGAAGAGGCTGACCCCGATTACTTTGGCCGCGACACCGGCGACGCCTCTAAGGACGACGCCCGCAACCAGGACAACATCGGCGACAAGGAGATCCTGGTCGTCAGCTTCGGCACCTCCTTCAACGACAGCCGCGCAGCGGACATCAAGGGCATCGAGGATGCCATCCAGGCTGCATATCCCGACTGGTCTGTCCGCCGTGCCTTCACCGCACAGATCATCATCAACCATGTTCAGGCCCGTGACGGCGAGAAGATCGACAATATGGAGCAGGCTCTGGAGCGCGCTGTTGCCAACGGCGTGAAGGATCTGGTCGTCCAGCCCACCCATCTGATGCATGGCGCTGAGTACGACGAGATGATGGAGATGGTGGACAGCTACCGCGATCAGTTCGAGTCCGTCGCCATCGCCGAGCCTCTGCTGGGCGAGGTGGGCAGCGATGCCACCGTCATCAACGCCGACAAGGAAGCTGTCGCCAAGGCCATCACCGCTGAGGCCGTCAAGACCGCCGGTTTCGACAGTCTGGACGCCGCTGCTGCGGACGGCACCGCCTTCGTCTTCATGGGCCACGGCACCTCCCACACCGCAAAGGTGAGCTACAGCCAGATGCAGGCTCAGATGAACGCTCTGGGCTACAAGAACGTCTTCATCGGCACCGTCGAGGGTGAGCCGGAGGAGACTGACTGCGAGAACGTCATCGAAGCTGTCAAGGCCGCCGGTTACACCAAGGTCGTCCTGCGTCCCCTGATGGTCGTTGCAGGTGACCACGCCAACAACGATATGGCTGGCGACGACGAGGATTCCTGGAAGAGCCAGTTCGAGGCCTCCGGCGAATTCGACTCTGTCGAGTGCCAGATCGCCGGTCTGGGCGAGGTCGCTGACATCCAGCAGCTCTACGTCGCACACACCAAGGCCGCTGTCGATTCCCTGAACGGCTGATCCTGATTCTATCATTGCCCGGAAAGGAGTGCCTTTTCGGGCAATTTCTTTTTCGGCCTGCTTTGAATTCGGGCTATTGCGTGTTATAATCTTTTCTGTAAAATAGATACTTCGAGGTATATCATCATGAAACTGAACCATAAATTTGCTCTTCTGCTGGCCGGCGCTGTGCTGGCTGGTTCTCTCACCGGCTGCGGCGCATCCAGCGCCCCGGCCAGCTCTGCCCCTTCCTCCGAGGCTGCGGCTTCCTCTGCCGTGAGCGAGGCAGCTTCCGAACCGGCAGCAGAGGCTGCTCTGCCCGACGGCGTCTACACCGCCGAATTTGACACCGACAGCTCCATGTTCCATGCCAACGAGGCCAACGACGGCAAGGGGACTCTGACCGTGAAGGACGGTCAGATGACCTTCCACGTCAGCCTCGTCTCCAAGAAGATCGTCAACCTCTACGTCGGCATGGCCGCTGACGCCGAGGCCCACGAGGGGGACTGGCTCCAGCCCACCACCGACACCGTCACCTACTCCGACGGCCTGTCCGATGAGGTCTACGGCTTCGACATCCCGGTGGAGGCTCTGGACGAGGATTTCCAGCTGGCCATCCTCGGCTCCAAGGGCAAGTGGTACGACCATACCGTCCGTGTCGCCAACGCCCAGCCTGCTGCGGCGGAAGCACCTGCCGACGGCACCTACACCTGCGACGTGACCCTCGAGGGCGGCTCCGGCCGCGCCACCGTGGAAAGCCCTGCGGCTCTGACCGTGGCCGACGGCAGGATGACCGCCACCATCGTCTGGTCCAGCCCCAACTACGACTATATGCTGGTGGACGGCGAAAAGTATCTGCCCACCAACACCGAGGGCAACTCTACCTTCGAGATCCCCGTCGCGGCTCTCGACACCCCGCTGGATGTGGTGGGCGATACCGTCGCCATGAGCACCCCGCACGAGATCGAGTATACGCTGACCTTCGCCTCTGCATCCCTGACCGAGGCAAAGTGACGATGAAACGCCGCAATTTCCTGAAAGCCCTGCCTGCCGCCGCCCTCACCCTTGCGGGCTGCGGGCAGCACAAGACCGCCCCGGCCAATACGGCCTCTCTCGTGTTCGACCACAGCTATCCGCTGGACTATGCCACCCAGTTTTCCGCCGACTGCTATGAGGGCGGCTATGTGATGATCGACATCCCGGACGCCGGGCGGTTCCTCGTCGTCCCTGAAGGGGCCGCCGAGGTGGACGACCTGCCCGAAGATGTCGTTCTGCTGCGCCAGCCGCTGGATCATATTTATCTCGTCTCCACCTCGGTGATGGACCTCTTTGTCCATCTGGACGCCCTGGACAGCGTCGCCCTCTCCGGCACGAAGGCCGATGGCTGGTATGTGGAAGAGGCCAAACAGGCCATGCAGGAGGGCCGCATCGCCTACGCGGGCAAGTACAGCGCCCCGGACTATGAGCGCATCCTTGCCGCCGGCTGCACCCTCGCCATCGAGAACACCATGATCCTCCACGACCCCGAGGTCAAGGAGCAGCTGGAAAAGTTCGGTGTGCCGGTCCTCGTGGAGCGCTCGAGCTACGAGAGCGGCCCGCTGGCCCGGATGGAGTGGCTCAAGCTCTACGGCATCCTGCTGAATAAGACTGAGATGGCGGAAGAGGTCTTTCGCCAGAAGGTGGAGCAGGTGGCCCCCATCCTCGAGCAGGAGAACACGGGCAAGACCGCGGCCTTCTTCTCCATCACCACGAATAATCTCATCACCGTCCGCCGCACCAGCGACTATGTGGCCCAGATGGTGGAGATGGCCGGCGGCGTCTACATCTTCGACGACCTCGAGGGGGAGACGTCGGCCCAGTCCACCATCAAGCTGCCCCTCGAGACCTTCTACGCCCGGGCCAGGGACGCCGATGTCCTCATCTACAACAGCACCATCGAGGGCGTCATGGAGACCCGTGACCAGCTCATCGAAAAATGCCCGATGCTGGCAGATTTCAAGGCCGTCCAGTCCGGCGACTGCTGGTGTACGGCCCAGAGCCTCTTCCAGCAGAGCATGGAGCTGGCCGACCTCATCTCGGATATGAACCTCGTCTTCACCGAGGGCTCGCCCGACCCGGCGTCCCTCCGTTTCTTACAGCGCATCGTATAAAAGGAGCTTTGTCATGACCACCACCCGCCGCCTCAGCCTCGCGTACCTCGCCCTCACGGCGGGGGTCGCGGTGCTGTTTGCACTCAATCTGTTCTGGGGCAGTGTGTCCCTGACGCCCGGCGCGGTGGCGGCGGCTCTGCTGGGCCGGGGCGAAGATGCGCTGGCCGTGGGCATCGTGCTCCAGCTCCGTCTGCCCCGGGCGGTCATGGTCGTGCTGCTGGGCGCGGCCCTCTCGGCGGCGGGCTACCTCCTGCAGACCTTCTTCGCCAACCCCATCGCCGGCCCCTTCGTCATGGGCGTGTCCAGCGGCGCAAAGCTGGCGGTGGCCCTGACGATGGTGGTGTTTTTACAGCAGGGGCTGCTCACCGGCTCGGCCACCCTCATCATCGCCGCCTTTGCAGGCTCGATGGCGGCGATGGCCTTCGTGCTGGTGGTGGCCCGGCGGGTGCCGCGGATGAGCATCCTCGTCATCTGCGGCATCATGATCGGTTATATCTGTTCGGCTGTCACCGACATCGTGGTGACCTTCGCGCAGGACTCCAACATCGTCAATCTCCACAACTGGTCGATGGGCAGCTTTTCCGGCATGACCTGGGCCAACGTGGGTGCAGCGGCCTGCGTGGTGCTGCCCGCGCTGGCGGCGGCGTTCCTGCTCTCGAAGCCCATGGCGGCCTACCAGATGGGCGAGAGCTACGCCAGGAGCGTCGGCGTACCGGTGCGGGCCTTCTCGACGGCCCTCGTGCTGCTTTCCAGCCTGCTTTCCGCCTGCGTGACGGCCTTTGCAGGCCCCATCTCCTTTGTGGGCATCGCAGTGCCGCACCTGGTCAAGAACCTGCTGGGCAGCGCAAAGCCCCTTTATGTCCTGCCGGGCTGCTGTCTGGGCGGGGCAGCGTTCTGCCTGCTCTGCGACCTCATCGCCCGCAGCCTGTTCGCGCCCACTGAGCTGTCCATCAGCTCGGTGACGGCGGTTTTCGGTGCGCCGGTGGTCATCTGGCTGCTGGTGCGCCGCCAGACACAGGAGGGCCGGGAATGAGCGATCCGAAATTCTACTGCCGCGCCGAGGACCTTGCCATCGGCTACGGCAAAACGCCCCTGATGGAGCACATCGGCCTCGGCGTCGGGAAGGGGACCATCCTCACTCTCATCGGCCCCAACGGCGCGGGAAAATCCACCCTGCTCAAGACGCTGGCAGCGCAGCTGGCCCCTCAGGGGGGCGCTGTCCTGCTGGACGGCAAAGATCTCGCGGACTACTCCGGCCCGGAGCGCGCCCGCAAAATGGCCCTGATGGTGCCTCACACCCGCCGCACCGAGCTGACCACCTGCTTCGAGATGGCGTCCGCCGGGCGCTACCCCTACACGGGGCGGCTGGGCGTCCTCTCGGCAGAAGATAAGCGCCAGGTCCATGCCGCGCTGGCCCTCGTGGGGGCCGAGGCGCTGGCGGGCCGGGACTTCAACCGCATCAGCGACGGCCAGCGCCAGCGCGTCCTGCTGGCCCGGGCCATCTGCCAGCAGCCGGAGCTGATATTATTGGACGAGCCTACGTCTTTCCTCGACATCAAGGGCAAGGCCGAATTGCTGGCCATCCTGAAAAGCCTCGCCCGCGACAAGAAGATGGCCGTCATCCTGAGCCTCCACGAGCTGGAGCTGGCGCAGAAAGTTTCCGACAAGGTCGTCTGCGTCTCGGCGGCGGGCGTCTCGGACGTCATGACGCCGGAAAAGGCCTTTGCCCGGGAAAACATCTGCAAAATTTATGCTCTGACCGATGAGCAGTACGCATTCCTCTACGGCGAAGAAAAAGCGCCGGAGGAAATGCGCCCGCTCTTTGAGCACTACGTCCGCAGCGGCCAGAAGCTCCTGCGCTGCGGCTATACCACCGGCACCTGTGCGGCGCTGGGCGCGGCGGGCGCGGCACGGCTGCTGCTCACCGGCCGTACCCCCGAGACGGTGGCCCTCCGCACCCCGAAGGGCATCGTGGTGGAGGTGGAGCCCATCTTCTGCCGCCTGTCCGGCGAGGGGGCTGAGTGCGCCATCCGGAAGGACGGCGGCGACGATGTGGACGTGACCACCGGTCTGCCGGTCATCGCCAGTGTCGCCCTCCGGCCCGAGCTGTCCGGCGAGGTGCGCATCCACGGCGGTGAGGGCGTGGGCCGGGTGACAAAGCCCGGTCTCGACCAGCCCGTGGGCGAAGCTGCCATCAACCACGTCCCCCGGGCCATGATAAAGGAAGCGCTGGAAAAGGAGGCCGAATCTGCCGGGTACGCGGGCGGCTTTGACGTCACCATCTCCATCGAGGGCGGGGCTGAGACGGCGAAGCGCACCTTCAACCCCCACATGGGCGTGGAAGGGGGCCTCAGCGTCCTCGGCACCAGCGGCATCGTCGAGCCCATGAGCCAGCAGGCCATCCTCGACACCATCCAGCTGGAAATGGGGCAGGCGGCGCTTCGGGCCGGAAGCCCCCGGCGGCTCATCCTCGCCCCGGGAAACTACGGCCTCGACTATCTCCACGAGAAGATGCCCGCGCTGAAGAATATCCCGGTGGTCAAGACCTCGAACTTCATCGGGGATACGATGGATATGGCGGCGGCATCCCACTTCGAAGAGGTGGTGCTGGTGGGCCACATCGGCAAGCTGGTCAAACTGGCGGGCGGCGTCATGAACACCCACTCCCGCACAGCCGACTGCCGCACCGAGCTGCTCTGCGCCCACGCCGCCCTCTGCGGCGCGTCCCGGGACGTCTGCGCGGCCCTGATGAACGCGGCCACCACCGACGCCTGCATGGAGATCTTAGACGAAGCAGAGATGAGAGAACCGGTGCTGTCCAGCCTGCTGGACGCCATCCAGCTCCACCTCGACCGCCGCGCCGCCGGGGCGTTCCGGGTGGGAGCGGTGCTCTTCTCGAACCAATACGGCCCGCTGGGCCAGACCAGAACTGCAAAGGAGCTGCTGGACGAATGGAAAAACGGATAGGCACTTTTTACGGCGTCAGCGTCGGCCCGGGCGACCCGGAGCTCATGACCCTGCAGGCTGTCCGCCGCCTCGAAAACTGCCCGGTCATCGCCGCGCCCCAGACCCCGAAGGGCGGGATGCTGGCGCTGGACATCGCAAAAGGTGCGGTGGAGCTGAGCGGCAAGACCATCCTGCCGCTGCGCTTCGCCATGAGCCTTGACTCGGCGGTGCAGAAAGCCGCCCACATCGAGGCGGCCCGGGCTGTGAAAGAATATCTCGACGCCGGGCAGGATGTCGCCATGCTCAACCTCGGCGACGTGTCCGTCTACGCCACCTTCGGCTACCTGCAGGAGATCCTGGAGGCCGAGGGCTGCAAGACCGTGATGCTCCCCGGCGTGACGAGCTTCTGTGCCGCTGCGGCCCGGCTGGGCCAGTCCCTGACGGGCGGCATGGAGCAGCCGCTGACCATCGCCCCGGGGCGCTGCGCCGCTGAGGTGCTGGCCGCACCGGGCGCAAAAGTGCTGATGAAATCGGGCCGTCAGCTGCCCGAGACGCTGGCCGCGCTGGCCGACGCCGGGCTTCTGAGCCGGAGCGCGATGGTCTGTAACTGCGGCCTGCCGAACGAGGAGGTCTGGCCCGACCTGACCGATTACGACCCGGCCCGGTCGGCGGGCTATTTCGCAACGATCTTGGTGAAGGAGGGGTAAGATATGGTCCATTTTGTAGGAGCCGGGCCGGGTGCGCCCGACCTCATCACCCGGCGGGGCGCGGCCCTGCTGGCCGATGCCGACTGCATCATCTACGCGGGCAGTCTCGTCAACCCGGCCCTGCTGGGGCTGGCGAAGCCCGGCTGTGCCATCTATAACAGCGCCGAGATGACGCTGGAACAGGTGCTGGACACCATCCGTGCCGCCGAAAAGGCCGGAGGCACCACGGTCCGCCTCCACACCGGCGACCCCTGCCTCTATGGGGGCCATCCGGGAGCAGATGGACGCGCTGGACGCCGACGGCATTTCCTACGATGACACCCCCGGGCGTGTCCAGCTTCTGCGGCGCGGCGGCGGCGCTCTGTGCCGAGTACACCCTGCCCAACGTGAGCCAGACCGTCATCATCACCCGGATGGAGGGCCGCAACTCCTGTTCCTGAGGCCGAACAGCTGGAAAAGCTGGCCGCTCACGGGGCTACCATGGTCATCTTCCTCTCCATCGGGCTGGTGGACAAAGTCCGGCAGGCCCTTCTCGAGAGCGGCGGCTACCGCCCCGATACCCCTGCCGCTGTGGTCTATAAGGCCACCTGGCCCGAGCAGAAGGTGGTGCGCTGCACCGTCTCCACACTGGCCGAGGAGACCCGCAAAAACGGCATCACCAAGACCGCCCTCATCGTCGTGGGCGACTTTCTGGGCGAAAACTACGAGCGCAGTAAGCTCTATGACCCTGCCTTTACCACCGAGTTCCGGCAGGGGACGGAGGCCGGGCAGTGAGCCGGGCATATCTGGCCTTCACCGCAAAGGGCGAGGCACTGGCCCATCGGCTGGCGGAAGCTCTGCCCGGCAGCGTGAGCCGCTGCGGCGGAGACGTGGCCCTGAAAGGCTGGACGGCGGAGCATTTTGCACAGGACGAGGCCCTGATTTTTGTGGGAGCTGTGGGCATCGCGGTGCGGGCCATCGCGCCCCACTGCAGGAGCAAGGCCGCCGACCCGGCGGTGGTGGTCGTGGACGAGGGCGGGAACTTCGCCGTGCCGCTCCTGTCGGGCCATCTAGGCGGTGCCAACGCGCTGGCCCGGGCGCTGGCAAAAGCGTGCGGCGCGGTGCCGGTCATCACGACGGCCACCGACGTCAACGGCCTCTTTGCCGTGGACCTCTGGGCCAAGGCCCAGAACTGCGCTGTCCTTGAGCCGGAGCGCATCAAGCGGGTCAGCGGCGCCCTGCTGGCCGGGCAGACGGTCCGGTACTGGTCGCCGTGGCCGGTGGCGGGGGAGCCCCCCGCCGGAGTGAAAAAGGCTGACCCACCCGAAGCCGCCGACTTCGCCCTGACCCTCACGCCGCAGGGCGGGGCGCTCCACCTCGTACCCCGCATCGGGGTGCTGGGGGTGGGGTGCCGCCGCGGCACGACGGCCCGCCAGCTGGAAGAAGCCTTTGCGGCGTTCTGTGCCGCGTCCGGCCTCAGTCCGGCGGCGGTCTGCGCCGCCGCCAGCATCGACCTGAAAAAAGATGAGCCGGGGCTTGCAGCGTTCTGCAAAGCCCACGGCTGGCCCATCACGTTCTATCCGGCCGACGAGCTGCGGGCCGTGCCGGGACAGTTCACCCCGTCGGCCTTTGTGGCAAGTGTCACCGGCGTGGACAACGTCTGTGAGCGCTCGGCGGTAAAAGCCTCGGGCGGGACGCTCCTTCTGCCCAAAACGGCAGGCGGCGGCGTGACGCTGGCGCTGGCCGTCCGCCCCTTTGCACCCGATTGGAGGACAGAGCAATGAGTGAGAGCAAAAAGACCGTGTTCGTCGTGGGGCTTGGCCCCGGCGGCGGACAGTTTCTGACCGTGCAGGCGCAGAGCGCCTTGCAGCAGGCCGAGGTGCTGTGCGGCTATACGGTCTACATCGACCTTGTGCGCCCCCTCTACCCGGAAAAGGAGTGCTACACCACCGGCATGACCCGGGAGATCGACCGCTGCCGCTGGGCGCTGGACACCGCCCGGGCGGGCCGGGACGTGGCGCTGGTCTGCTCCGGCGACGCCGGGGTCTACGGCATGGCCAGCCCGCTGCTGGAGCTGGCCGAAGAGTACCCGGACGTCAACGTGGAGGTCGTCCCCGGCCTGACCGCCGCCCTCAGCGGCGGGGCGGTGCTGGGTGCGCCGCTGGCCCACGATTTCTGCGTCATCTCGCTGTCGGACCGCCTCACGCCGTGGGAGGTCATCGAAAAGCGTCTGGCCTGCGCCGCTCAGGGCGATTTCGCGCTGGCGCTGTACAATCCCTCCTCCAAGGGCCGCCCGGACTATCTGCGCCGGGCCGTGGACGTCCTGCTGGCGAACGGCAAAGCCCCGGACACCCTCTGCGGTTCTGTGCGGAACATCGGCCGGGAAGGGCAGGAAAAGCACATCCTACCCCTCAGCCAGCTCCGGGACACTGAGGTGGATATGTTCACCACCGTCTTTGTGGGCAACGCCGCCACCCGCGCGCTGAGCGGGCGGATGGTCACGCCGCGGGGGTACCGCCGATGAACGTCGTCGTTTTCAGCGGCACCACCGAAGGGCGGGAGCTTTCCCGCCAGCTGGCGGCGCTGGGCATCGAAGTCACCGTCAGCGTGGCCACCCCGCTGGGACAGGAAGAACAGGGGCGCACCCCCGGCGTCACCGTCCGGTGCGGGCGGCTCCTGCCCGATGAGATGGCTGCGCTCTTGGGGGATGCCGCCCTCTGCATCGACGCCACCCACCCCTACGCGGTGGAGGCGACCAAAAACATCAAAGCAGCGGCAGAGAAGGCCGGGGTGGAATACCTCCGCCTGCTGCGCCCGGCCAGTCCGCTGCCGGAAAACTGTCTCGTCTTTGAGAGCGCAAAGCAGGCGGCAGAAGCGCTGGCCGCAGAAGAGGGAAATCTTCTGCTGGCCACCGGGGCCAAGGAGCTGGCGCAGTTCGCGGCCATCCCGCCCGAGCGGCTCTACCCCCGTGTCCTGCCCACGCTGGAAAGCATCGCGGCCTGTGAGGCGGCGAATATCCCCCACCGCAACATCATCGCCATGCAGGGCCCCTTCAGCTTTGCCCTCAATCAGGCCATGATGGAGCAGTTCCATATCCGCTGGCTCGTCACAAAGGACGGCGGCGCAGCCGGAGGCTTCGACGAAAAAGCCGCCGCCGCCTCTGCCGCCGGGGCGCAGCTGGTGGTCATCCGCCGCCCGCCCGAGCAGGGCGAGACGGCTTCCGAGGTGTTGAAACGCTGCAAGGAGATGATAAGATGAACGTGACACTCATCGGCATGGGCTCCGGCCAGCCGGAGAACCTGACCCTTCAGGGTCTGGCCGCACTGCGGCAGGCCGACCTCATCCTGGGCGCACGGCGTCTGCTGGCAGTTCTGCCTGCCGGCTGCACCGAGAACCGCGCCGCCGCCTACCGCCCCGACGAGGTGGCAGAGCTGCTGCAGACCTCCGGCGCAGAGAACGCCGTGCTGGTCTACAGCGGCGACACCGGCTTTTACTCCGGCGCGTCCTCCATGATGGAAAAGCTGGAGGCCCTCGGCGTCCGCGCCCGGGTGTTGCCCGGCCTTTCCAGCATCCAGCTGCTGGCGGCGGCGCTGGGCCGTCCGTGGCAGGGGTGGAACCTTGTTTCGGCCCATGGCCGCACCTGCGACCCGGTGGCCGAGTGTATGCAGGGCAGACCCACCTTCTTCCTCACCGGCGGCAGCGAAGACCCTGCCACCCTCTGCGCCCAGCTGGAGGCAGAGGGCTTCGGGGACATGCAGGCCGTCGTGGGCCAGTGCCTCGGCACGCCGGAAGAAAAGCTCTTCCGCGGCAGCGTCAAGGAGCTGGCCGCAGGCCGGTTCAACAGCCTGAGCGTCCTTCTCGTGGAGGCGGTGGAGGGACTGCCCCGCCGCGCCCCGGGCCTGCCGGACGAAGCCTTCGAGCGGGGCGATGTCCCCATGACCAAGCAGGAAGTCCGGGCCGCTGTGCTGGCGAAGCTGGCCGTCCGCCCGGAAGACATCCTGTGGGACGTGGGGGCCGGGACGGGCAGCGTCAGCGTGGAGCTGGCATTGGCCGCGCCCCGGGGCCGGGTGTATGCAGTGGAGTGCAGGCCGGAGGGCTGTGCGCTCATCAAAGCCAACCGCGAAAAATTCAGGACCCGGAACCTCGTCCTCGTGGAGGGGCTTGCCCCCGCTGCGCTTTCGGACCTGCCCGCGCCGGACGCTGTCTTCATCGGCGGCAGCAAGGGCAGCCTTGCCGCCATCGTGGACGCCGCGCTGGATAAGAACTCCGACGCCCGCATCTGCGTGTCGGCCATCGCCCTCGAGACCCTTTCGGCGGCGGTGGCCGCGCTGACGGCCAAGGGCCGGACCGTGCAGGTGAGCCAGATCGCCGTCAGCCGGGCAAAAGCCGTGGGCGGGCTGCACCTCATGATGGCCCAGAACCCCATCTACCTCATCACAGGAGAATGACATGATACAGTTTCTGCTGGCGGCGCCCCGCTCGGGCAGCGGCAAGACCACCATGACCTGCGCCCTGCTCATGGCGCTGAAGCGGCGGGGCTGTGCGCCCTGCGCCTTCAAGAGCGGGCCGGACTACATCGACCCCATGTTCCACCGGGCCGTGCTGGGGGTGGAGAGCCGCAGCCTCGACCTCTTTTTCTCTGCGCCCGAGACGGTGCGCACCCTCTACGCGAGGGGTGCCGCCGGACACGGTGCGGCGGTGTGCGAGGGGGCCATGGGCTTTTACGACGGCCTCGGCGGCGTCAGCGACAGGGCCAGCGCGTGGCATCTGGCCGACACACTGGACCTGCCGGTGCTGCTGGTGGTGGAGCCGAAAGGTCAGAGCCTGACGCTGGCCGCAGAGCTGAAGGGACTCAACAGCTTCCGCACCCCCAGCCATATCGCAGGCATCCTGCTAAACAACTGCACGGCCCGGATGCACGCTCTGCTGGCCCCGATGCTGGAAAAAGAGACGGGTCTGCCGGTGCTGGGCTTTCTGCCGAAACTCCCGGAGGCCGTCATCGGTTCCCGCCATCTGGGCCTCTACACGGCGGCGGAAGTGGAAAATTTACAGCAGAAGCTGGCCCTTCTGGCCGACGCGGCAGAGGAGCACATCGACTGGCCCCGCCTGCTGGCCCTCTGCGAAAAGGAGCCGCCCGCCCTGCTTGCGCGGGCGGAGACGCCTCCGGCCCGGGTCCGCATCGCCGTGGCGCAGGACGAGGCGTTCTGCTTTACCTACGCCGAGACGCTGGAGGCCTTCCGGGACGCCGGGGCAGAGGTGGTCTTTTTCAGCCCCCTCCGCGACACGGCTCTGCCGGAAAATATCGGCGGGCTGTATCTGCCCGGCGGCTACCCGGAACTTTACGCAAGAGAATTGAGCGAAAATACCTCGCTTCTGCGCGAGATAAAGCAAAAAATCGAGTCCGGTCTGCCCACGGCGGCCGAGTGCGGGGGTTTCCTCTATCTGGGGCAGAGCCTCACGGACGCCGAGGGGCAGAGCTGGCCGATGGCGGGCGTTCTGCCGGGCGAAGCAAAAGATGCCGGACGTCTCGTCCGCTTCGGCTACGCCGCGCTGAGCGCAGACTCGGACAGTATGCTCTTCCGGGCCGGGGAGAGCTTTCCCATCCACGAATTCCACCACTGGGATTCCACCGCCAACGGCACGGCCCTCGCGGCAAAAAAGCCGGTGGGCGGCGCAGCGTGGCGGTGCGGGTTTGTAAACGAGCATTTCTATGCGGGCTTCCCGCATTTGTACTGGGCGGGTACGCCCCTGCCGCAGCGCTTTGCCGCCGCGGCTGAAAATTACAGGAGAGACCATGACTGAGACAGAACTCGCCGCCCTTTGTGCGGCCATCACGCCGCCGGACGAAGCCGCCCGGGCGGCGGCGCACGCCCACTGGGCCAGCCTTGCAAAGCCGCTGGGCGGGCTGGGCGGATTGGAAACGACCATCGAGGACGCCGCCGCCCTCACCGGCAGCGCAAAGCTGGATATTTCCCGCCGGGCGGTGCTGGTGCTCTGCGCCGATAACGGTGTGGTGGCCCAGGGCGTCAGCCAGACCGACAGCAGCGTGACCCGCGCCGTGGCTGAGAACCTCGCCGCCCGCCGCACCAGCGTCTGCCGGATGGCACAGACCGCCCGGTGCGAGGTGGTGCCGGTGGATATGGGCATCGCGGGCGACCCGGTCCCGGGCGTCCTCGACTGCCGCATCGCCCCCGGCACAGCGGACTTCACCCTCGGCCCGGCTATGAGCAGGGCTGAGGCTGTGGAGGCCATCGGCAGGGGCATCCGGCTGGTGCAGGAGCAGAAGAAAGCGGGCGTCGGCCTGCTGGCCACCGGTGAGATGGGCATTGGCAACACCACGACGTCCAGCGCCGTGGCCGCTGTGCTGCTGGGCCAGCCCGTCGAAGGGATGACGGGCCGGGGCGCGGGCCTTTCGGACGAGGGTCTTGCCCGGAAGATCGACGCCATCCATCGCGGCATCGCAAAAAATCAGCCCGACTCTGCCGATGCACTGGACGTGCTGGCAAAGCTGGGCGGTTTCGATATTGCCGGACTCTGCGGCGTCTTCCTCGGCGGTGCGCTGGAAGGTGTGCCGGTGCTGGCCGACGGTTTCATCAGCTGTGTGGCGGCGCTCTGCGCTGTCCGGTTCTGCCCGGCTGCGGCCAAGGCTGTTTTTGCAAGCCACTGCTCCACCGAGCCGGCCGCAAAACTGGTGCTGGACGCTCTGAACAAAAAAGCCATCATCACGGCGGGCCTGCATCTGGGCGAAGGCACCGGCGCGGTGGCCGCCATCCCGCTGTGGGACATGGCGCTGGCTGTCTACGATGGCTGTTATTCCTTTGAAGAGGGCGGCATCGAAGCCTACACGCCGCAGGGGGGTGCGAGATGCTGACGCTGGTGCTCGGCGGCGCGGCCAGCGGCAAGAGCGCCTGCGCCGAGAGCCTTGTGCTCAAGACCGGCCTGCCCCGCTATTACCTCGCCACCATGCAGGTCTGGGATGCCGAGTGCGCCGCCCGGGTGGAAAAGCACCGGAAAATGCGGGCACAAAAGCAGTTCGAAACGCTGGAATGCCCGCTCCACCTCGACCGTCTGGCTCTGCCCGGCCGGGGGACCGTCCTGCTGGAAGATCTCGGCAACCTTGTCGCCAACGAGCTTTACAGCCCCGGCGGGGCGGGAAAGCACACCGCCGAGGCCGTTTTGGCCGGGCTGGAACGCCTCGCCGCCGGGTGCGATGACCTCATCGTCGTATCGAACGAGGTGTTCAGCGGCGGTGCCGACTACGCAGGCGACACTGACCAGTATCTGCTGGCGCTGGCGCAGGTGAACAACGCTTTCGCCGCCCGGGCGGACAACGTCTGCCGGGTGGTCTGCGGCCTGCCGGTGTACTACAAAGGGGGAGAAAAGCTGTGACTGTTTTGCAGACCATCGCGGTGGCCTTTGCGATGTTTTCGGCCCTGCCTGTGCCGCAGTTCGAGTGGAACGAAAAAAATATGCGGTACGCCATGTGCGCCTTCCCCCTCATCGGGCTGGTGTGCGGCGGGCTGTGGTGCCTCTGCGGCGTCCTGCCCCTGCCGGAGCTGGCCCGGGCGGCGGCGTTCTGCCTCGTGCCGGTGGCCGTCACCGGCGGCATCCATCTCGACGGCTACGCCGACACCTCCGACGCCCTCTCGAGCTACGGCGACCGGAAAAAAAAGCTTGAGATCCTGAAAGACTCCCACTGTGGGGCCTTCGCCGTCATCCGGCTGTGCTGCTACTTTGTGGCCTACTTCGGCCTCTGCGGCAGTGTGCGGTTCACGCCCCGGGCGGGCCTGTGCTGGACGCTGGCGCTGGTGCTGGAGCGGGCGCTGTCGGGCTTTGCCGTGGCGGCGTTCCCGCTGGCGAAGGACACCGGCCTCGCCCACACCTTCGCCACAGCGGCCGACAAGCAGACCGTCCGCCGTTTCCTCTGCGGCCTGTCGGCTCTGCTCATTCTGGCGCTGACGGCGCTGGGCGGCGGCGGGCTGGCGGCAGCAGCGCTTCTGGCGCTGTGGCGCTATGATTCCGTGGCCAAAAAGCAGTTTGGCGGCATCACCGGCGACCTGGCCGGGTGGTTTTTGCAGCGGGCCGAGCTGTGGATGCTGGCGGCGCTGGCCGTCAGCCAGTGGGGAGGAGTGCTGTAAATGATGTTCATCACAGGGCCGCTCTACAGCGGCAAGCGCACCTTTGCGCGGAACTTCCGGGGCAGCGTCATCGCTGATGTGCAGGACGCCGCCGCCGAGACTCAGACCCCGAAGCAGCTCGAAACGCTGGCCCGGGAGCTGGCGGAATATGATATTGTCATCGCCACCGAGGTCGGCGGCGGTGTTGTCCCGATGGATGCTGAGGAGCGCGCCGGGAGGGAGGCCGCCGGACGGCTGGCCTGCCTGCTGGCAGAGCGCGCCGACTGCGTGGTGCAGATGTTCTGCGGCATCCCGACGGTATTGAAAGGAGAATTACCCCAATGTTGATCTATCTGCTGCGTCACGGCCTGACCGAATACAATGCCCAGAAGCGCTATCAGGGCCAGCGCGACATCCCGCTCTCGGCAGAGGGCCTGAGCCAGCTGCGCCGGGCCGACATCGACCCGAAGGTGGTCTATATCACCCCGCTGCAGCGGACGGCCCAGACGGCCCGGGTGCTCTTCCCGGAGGCAGAGCTTGTGGTCGTGAAGGACCTGCAGGAGATGTGCTTCGGCAGCTTCGAGGGCAAAAACTACGTCGAGATGGAGCACGACGCCGATTATCAGGCGTGGGTGCAGGCCAACTGCGAGAGCAAATGCCCCGACGGTGAGCGGAAGGACGACTTCTCGAACCGCATCTGCAGCGCCTTCTCTGCTCTGGTGGACAAGGCGCTGGCCGACGGCGAAGAGCTGCTGGTCATCCTGGCCCACGGCGGCACCCAGATGGCGGCCATGGAGCGGTACGCCCTGCCCAGGCGCGATTATTATGCGTGGTGCGGCCCCAACGCGGGCGGCTATGTGCTGGATGCCGCCGACTGGGCCGAGAAGCGCCAGCTCCGCCTCGTGAAGACCGTGCAGTACACGAAAGACGCGGAGGCCGGCGTATGATGACCGCCTCCTGGGCTGTGCTGGGAGGCTTCGTGCTGGACGCCATTTTCGGCGACCCGGCGTGGCTGCCCCACCCGGTGGTGTACATGGGCAAAGCCATCTCCCGGCTGGAAAAATTCCTCCGCGCCCGCCTGCCCAAAACGCCTCAGGGCGAGCTGCTGGGCGGCGCGGTGCTGGCGTTCTGCCTGCCGGTGGGGACGCTGCTGTTCACGGGCCTTGTCTGCTGGGGCGCGGCGATGCTTCACCCCCTGCTGGGGATGGCCGTCCAGATGTTCTGGTGCGGGCAGGCGCTGGCCGCAAAGGGACTGGTGCAGGAGAGCACGAATGTCTATGCCGAGCTGAAAAAAGACGACCTGCCCGCCGCCCGAAAGGCCGTGAGCCGCATCGTGGGCCGCGACACGGAAGCGCTGACTGCCGAGGGCGTGACCAGGGCGGCGGTGGAGACGGTGGCCGAAAACGCCAGCGACGGCGTCATTGCGCCTTTGCTTTATATGCTGCTGGGCGGTGCGCCGCTGGCCCTGACCTACAAGGCCATCAACACCATGGACAGTATGCTGGGCTACAAAAACGAAAAATATCTCTATTTTGGCCGTGCGGCGGCAAAGCTGGACGATGTGGCGAACTATATCCCGAGCCGTCTGGCGGCGCTGCTCTGGATCATGGCGGCGGCGTTCACCCGCAATGACGCCAAGGGCGCGTGGCGTATCTGGCGGCGGGACCGCCGCAATCACGCCAGCCCCAACAGCGCCCAGACCGAGAGCGCCTGCGCCGGTGCGCTGGGCGTCCAGCTGGCCGGGCCGGCCTATTATTTCGGGGAATATTATCCGAAGCCCACCATCGGCGACCCGCTGCGGCCCATCGAGCCGGAGGATATTCTGCGGGCAGATCGGATGATGTATGTAGCCAGCGGGTTTGCGCTGGCGTGGGGATGTGCGATACGGGGGTTCTTGGGATGAAACAACTGGTCCACGGCGGTGACTGGATGGGCTACCGCGAACGCTTTGGCCGCGACGCGCTGGATTTTTCGGCGAACGTCAGCCCACTCGGTCTGCCCGAGGGGGTGGCGCAGGCCATCCGGGATGCACTGCCTCTGGCCGACCGCTACCCCGACCCCCTCTGCCGCACCCTGCGGGCGGCGCTGAGCCGGGCCGAGGGTGTGCCGCAGGAGCATATCCTCTGCGGCAACGGCGCGGCGGACCTCATCTTCCGGCTGGTCTGGGCCGCAAAGCCCCATAAGGCGCTGGTGACGGCCCCGACTTTTGCCGAGTACGTCTCTGCTTTGGACACGGTGGGGTGCGAAGTGAAACGCTTCTTCCTCGATGAAGCGAATGATTTCGCCCCGACGGACGCCCTCGTGGACGCCGTGGACGAGAGCATCGACATGGTGTTCCTCTGCCAGCCGAACAACCCGACGGGGCAGCTGGCCTCACCCGAGCTGGTGAAAAAGCTGCTGCGCCGGTGCGGGGAGTGCCGCACGATTTTGGCCGTAGATGAGTGCTTTCTGGACTTTTTGCCCGACGCCGACGGGTGGACCGCGAAGCCTCTGCTGGAAAGTGGGGACCTCGTCATCCTGAAAGCTTTCACCAAGCTCTACGGCATGGCCGGCGTCCGGCTGGGTTACTGCCTCTGCGGCGACGAAGCGCTTCTGGAAAAAATGCAGACAGCGGGCCAGCCGTGGGCCGTGTCCAGTCTGGCCCAGGCGGCAGGCGCCGCGGCCCTGAAAGAAACCGCTTATGTGGACGAGGTGCGCGCCCTTATCGCCCGGCAGCGGCCCGTTCTGACGGCGGGCCTGCGGGCACTGGGCCTGCGGGTCATCGATGGAAAGGCAAACTATCTGCTCTTCCGCGCGCCCGCCGACCTGAACGAGAGGCTTCGCCCGCTGGGAACACAGGTGCGCAGCTGCGCGAATTATCCGGGCCTCGGGCCGGAGTGGTACCGCACGGCGGTGCGCACGGCCCCCGAGAACGCCCGGCTGCTGGAACTTATGAAAGAGGTGCTGGGATGAGCAGGGCAAAATGCATCATGGTGCAGGGTACGATGAGCGGTGCAGGCAAAAGCCTGCTCTGCGCGGCGCTCTGCCGCATTTTTGCGCATGACGGCCTGCGCGCCGTGCCGTTCAAGAGCCAGAACATGGCTCTGAACAGCTTCGTCACCAAAGACGGCCTCGAGATGGGCCGGGCGCAGGTGGTGCAGGCGCAGGCCGCCGGTGTCGAGCCGGACGTGCGGATGAACCCCATCCTCCTGAAGCCCAGCAGTGACGTGGGCAGTCAGGTCATCGTCAACGGCGAGGTGCGGGGCCAGATGAAAGCGTCGGAGTATTTCCGCACGAAACGGCAGCTGGTGCCGGACATCCTGAAGGCATATAACAGCCTCGCCGAGGAGGCTGACGTCATCGTCATCGAGGGCGCGGGCAGCCCGGCAGAGATCAACCTGAAGAGCGAGGACATCGTGAACATGGGCCTCGCCGAGATGGTGGACGCGCCGGTGCTTCTGGTGGGCGACATCGACCGGGGCGGCGTGTTCGCCCAGCTATACGGCACGGTGGAGCTGCTGGAAGAAAAAGAACGCCGGCGCATCAAGGGACTCGTCATCAATAAATTCCGTGGAGACGTAGAAATTCTGCGCCCCGGTCTCGCCATGCTGGAAGAAAAGACCCATCTGCCCGTGGTGGGCGTCGTGCCGTACCTGAAGGTGGACATCGAGGACGAGGACTCCCTGAGCCAGCGCCTCGAGATGCGGGACGGCAAAAAGCCGCTGGATGCGGCGATCATCCGTCTGCCGCATCTGTCCAATTTTACGGACTTTATGCCGCTGGAACAGCACCCGCTGCTGGGCGTGCGGTATGTTTCGAACGCTCATGAGCTGGGCGCACCCGACCTCATCCTGCTGCCGGGGACGAAAAACACGGTGGACGACCTGCTCTGGCTGCGGCAGTGCGGGCTGGAAACGGCTCTGCTCAAGCTGGCCGCGAAAGGCACGCCGGTGCTGGGCGTCTGCGGCGGCTACCAGATGCTGGGCCAGACCCTCGACGACCCCACCGGCAGCGAGAGCGGCCGGCCGCAGACTCTGCGGGGGCTGGGTCTGCTGCCCACCCGGACCGTGTTCAGCGAGCAGAAGCGCCGCGCACAGGTCAAAGCGACCGTCGCCGCCGCCCCCTTTGCGGGTGCAGAGCTGGAAGGCTATGAGATCCACACCGGCGTGACCGAGGCTGAGGGCGAACCCTTCGCCCACTACCCCGACGGAGGCCGGGAGGGCTGTGTGCAGGGCAATGTGTTCGGCACCTACCTCCACGGTCTGTTCGACACCGGCACGCTCACCGAGGCGCTGGCGGGCTGGCTCTGCCGCCGGAAGGGCATCGACCCCTCCGACGCAGCCCTCATCCCGATGGAAGAGTACCGCCGCCAGCAGTTCGACATCCTGGCCGACGGCGTGCGCGGGGCGCTGGATATGGACGCGGTGTATGCCGCGATGGGAATGGAGAAGCACTGAATGGAACAGGGACTTTTGCATCTGTACTGGGGCGACGGAAAGGGGAAGACCACCGCCGCTATGGGTCTTGCGCTCCGTGCGCTGGGGTCCGGGAAGCGGGTGGTCATCGTCCAGTTTTTGAAGGGCGGGAACAGCGGCGAGATCCCGCTTCTGGCCCAGCTTGGCGCGGAGATCTACCGGGGCAAGGCCGGGCAGAAATTCGTCTTTCAGATGACGCCGGAGGAAAAGGCCGCGACCCGGGAACTGCAAAACCAGAACCTCGCCGCCGCCATAGCACAGCCTGCCGACCTGCTGATACTGGACGAAGCTGGGAGCGCAGAAGAGCTGGATATGGTGGACGTCGATCTATTAAAAAAGGCCGTTCTGGAGCGGCCTGCTGAGTGTGAGTGCGTCCTGACGGCCCACACGCCGCCCCAGTGGATGCTGGACGCCGCCGACTACTCCACCGAGATGAAATGCCACCGCCACCCCTACCAGAAGGGGATAAAAGCACGAAAGGGGATAGAATATTGACGCCGCAGCATCATTTACCTGCTGACATTGAGCGGACGAGCTTCCACATCATCACCGAAGAGCTGGAAATGATGGGCCTGACCCCGCCGCCCGAGCACGAAGCCGTGGTCAAGCGGGTCATCCACACCACCGCCGACTTCGACTATGCGCGGAATCTCCACTTCACCCCCCGCGCGGTGGAGCAGGCCGTCAAGGCCCTCCACGCCGGGGCTGTCATCGTGACCGATACGAATATGGCGCTGGCTGGCATCACCAAGCCCGGTCTGGCGAAGCTGGGCGGCACGGCCTGCTGTTATATGGCTGACCCCGAGGTGGCCGCCGCCGCCAAAGAGGCAGGCACCACCCGGGCCGTCGCAGCGATGAAAAAGGCAGCGCAGGAGCATCCCGGGGCCATCCTCGCCGTCGGCAACGCGCCCACGGCTCTGCTGACGATTGCAGAACAGATCGAAAGCGGCCTGCGGCCCGCACTGGTCATCGGCGTGCCGGTGGGCTTTGTGAACGTGGTGGAGAGCAAGGAGCGGCTCTTCGCCGTCTGCGAAAAGCATGATGTACCGGCCATCGTGGCGATGGGCCGCAAGGGCGGCAGCAACGTCGCTGCGGCCATCTGCAATGCCCTTATCTACTCTGCCGCCGAAATGCTCGACCCCTCGGCGCGGGGGTGGAAGTGAGCGATAAGTTTTGGAGGAGCGCAATGAACCCTACAAGAAAGACCGATGAAAAATTTTATCGGCTGTTTTCGACCTTTCACGCCTTTTCAGAGCATCTGACCAAGCGGGAAGACAATGAACTGCGCGATAAATACGACCACAACGCGTTCTGCTATTACAGCCAGCCCTCGGCAGATGAAGTCCGGGCCGCGCTGGCCTACCAGAAAGAGCGGGGAGACACCTTCCTCAAGCTGGAAGGGTACGAGCCGCTGGCCGATGCATTCGGCATGGAGTGCGAAGAGACCCTGACGATGGTTCTGCCCCCGGAAACAGACATCCGCAGCTGGAAAACGAACCCGGACGTCTCGATCAAGGCCCCGGACGCAGACCAGCTGGAACAGCACGAGCTGAAATACTACGGGCCGTTGTACGGGGAAAATTTCACCGTGCGGAACAACCGGAACCTTCGGGAAAAGCTGACATACCTCGGCGCGTATCTGGGCGGGAAGCTGGTGGGTGATTGCTATATTTTCGCATCCGATGGGTATATCTGCATGGACGGCCTGCTGGTGGACGAGGATTTCCGGCACCAGTACATCGCCATGACCCTGATGAAGCATATTGCCGAAAAGGCGCAGGAGCGCGGAGAGATCCTGTATCTTCACGCTGACTCCGAGGATACACCGAAGGAACTGTATGCGAAGATGGGATTTCAGGCCGTTGACAAGCTCTATGAATATCTCTGCACCGATTTCTCGAAACTGAAAATATGAACGAATGCGCGCCGGATACGGCGATGGGCCTCCCAATGCGGGAGGCCTTTCTGTTACACCGTCGCCAGCACGGCGAGGATGCTCTGCCAGCGCGGATTCTCGACGGCGGGCGCACGGCGGACGGGCCGGGACTGTACAGGCTGAGGCCGCTGAGCCGTCTGGGGCAGGGGAGCGAAAAGCGCGGCCTGCCATGCGGCGGCAAGCTGCATGGCCTCCGGGCAGCTCTGTAGGGTGCGGCGCTCGGCTCCGGCGAGGTAGTCGCCCAGCCAGCAGAGGATGGCCGCGATGTTCAGCTGCTCGGCGGCGCGGGTGCTCCAATAGCTCCAATGGGCGGAACGGCCCACGAACCGCTCTACCGTGATGAGCGCACCCTCCCGGGCAGCAGAGGGGGAGACCGTTCCACAACCACCGGCAGTATGGGCCAGAACGTCCAGAATGCGCGCCATCCGGCCGCTGTCGAGGGCGTCGTCCCGGACAAAGGCGGAGAAATCCGTCTGGGCCAGCAGACCGTCGGCGGTGGCGGGGAAGCGCCCCGTCAGCTCGCCCGAGGCGTTGTGGCAGCTCTGCCACCCTTTGCGGACGAGCTGGAAGTTCAGCTTCTGACGTCCCATCGTGGAATAGAACACCCGGGCCTTGCCGCTGACCGGCTCCTGCCGCAGCTCGAGATAAGCGTCTGCGCCTCCGAGGTCTTGGACCTTGACGCTGAGCACAAGGCGGTACTCAGGCTTCTGGCTGGACATGGCAAGATGCATCTCTTCAAAATAACGTGCGGCATCCATAGCGGTTCTCCTTCCTGTGGGCGCGGGGTGGTGTGTAGGTGTGCGGCCCTTCGTTGGTTGTAGTATATCATAAATTGCGCCAGAATACAACTATAAGTTTGCAAATAAACCAAAAAACTTTTTGATTCTTCTGCAATGCAAAACAGGATGGTTGTGAGTGACAACAAAAATACGGGGCCGCTGGCAGCAGATACAACTGCACAGCGGCCCCGTACATTATTATGGTTCAGTCGCCCAGCTCCCGTATCTCGTTCTGGATAAGTCGGCCTGCGGCCCGGGCCAGCTGGTCCATGCCCCGGATGCGGGCCATGTTCTTGCCGTAGATGCGGGAGGCGTCGGCGGCGCTGGCGTCTTCGCCCATAAAGACGGCGGAGACCCGCAGACCCTTCCGCTGCAGCGCCCGCACTTCGGCGGCGGCGTCCTCCACGCCCGCGCTGCCGCCGTAGTCGCGGCCCAGCGGGTCATCGGGAGAGGGCGGGATGCGGCGGCTGTCGTTGGGGGAAGCGTCCGTCAGGAGAATGAGCAGATGCCGTGCGGCGGGGCCGGGGTCGAAGTCGATGAGGTCGCCTGCGGCCCGCAGAGCCAGACCGTCCCGGTTCCAGCCCGAGGCGAAATACTGGCAGATGCCCTGTAAGCTCTTCTCCTTGAAGCCCTTGAGCACCCGCAGGACGGTGTAGCCCCGCAGGCTGGAAAAGCAGCTCACCCGCACCGGGATGCCGCAGGCCGCGAGGCTCTGGGCGAGGATAGAACCCTGCGCCGCGATGACCTCCTGACAGTGGAGGCGGGAAGCCGAAGCATCCAGCAGCAGGTCAACGGTGAAGGACGGGTGATTCTCTTCCTCCGCACAGCGGAACACCCGGTCGTCGTCCATGACGGTGCGCCAGACCCGCTCCGGGTCGAGGTTGCCGCTGCGGGCGACCCGGGCGTTGGGCTGCTGGTGGACGAGGATGCAGTTGCGGATCTGTTCGGTCAGCCGCAGCACGACGCTGCGGTGAAGCTCAAGGTTTTTGGAGTAGTAGACCCGGTTCCGCTCAGCCTGAAGCTGGGCCTGTTCGGCCAGGTGCTTTGCCTCGGGGGTAGGGGCCTGCTCCGGGCTGGGGACGCCGGAGGCAAACCAGAGGTGACAGCCCAGATGCTCCCCGGTGCAAAGCTCCTGCTCGGCCTTCCGCAGCCGTTCGGGCGGGTAGAGCGACCGGCCAAAGCAGCTTTCGATGTAGGCGCGGTCTTCCTCGGCGCGCTGGCGCAGGGTGATGTGGGCCAGCCGCTTGTCGGCATGGATGCCGCTGCCGGAGGCGTCCACCGCGCCGGAATGCTCCACCGTGACCCGGTCGGTCTTTATCATCTGGGTGGGCATGGTGCGGGTCATGAGGGACGCCAGCAGACCGTCCAGATGGAGATGCAGCCCGGCCTTCTGATGCACCGTGCCGTTGAACAGCTCGAATTTGGCGTAGACGGCCAGCAGTGTGGCTTTCAGCTCGTCCGGCTTCGGGGGTGTCTCGGGACTGAGGGCGGCGTCGAGAGCCTTTTCGTAGGGGGTCATGACCGGCGGCGTGCGCCCCTGCACAGCCCGCCAGCGCGCGGCCTGCATGGAGTAGACCAGCTGGTTCTTCGCCATCCACTCCTGCCGCGAGAGCTTGTACTGGATGCCGAAAAAGTAGTCCGCATGGGCGCGGCGGAGGGCCGAAAGCACCGGGCGGCGGGGCAGTTCCAGCGCGTAGACCGCGCTCTCGAGGTAGAGCCAGGTCAAATCGTCCAGCATGGCCTGCCGGATGTCGCCCTCCCATGCGTCAAAGAGGCTGCGCACCAGCTCGTCGCCGTAGTATTTGTGGACCAGCCCCACGACGCAGTTCATGTAAAAATCAATGGTGCCGTCGGTGTTCCGGGCGAGGAACAGCGGCTCGAAGCCGTAAGCTCCTGCCGCTGCCCACACCTGATTGGCGGCCCGCCGCTCTTCGGCGGTGTAGCTCTGCGCTTCCATAAAAACGCCCCTTTTTTTTAATCGAAGAGCTTTGCGGCGGTGAGCTGGGCCGGGATGCGGGCGGCAATGGCATCCCGGATGAGGCCCTGTTCGTAGGAGTCGAAGGCTTTGTTGGTGATGCCCATGTCCAGCGCAGCCCCGGCAGCGACGCCCCGGCGCATCAGGCGCAGGGCGTCCAGCATACCGCGCAGGTCGAGAGCTTTGGTGGAAATTTCCGCGCTGTCGCACTTTTTTTGCAAATCGAGGAAGAGCAGGGCAAACTGCCTGACGTACTTGCTGTTCAAATCGGGGAACTGGGTGCGCAGGAGCTTTTCGAGGTTCTCCTCGGTGATGGTGGGCATCTGGATGACCACGAAGCGGGAGGTGAGGGCCTCGTTCAGCTCACGGGTGCCGGCGTAGCCGTAGTTCATGGTGGCGATGAAGCGGGTCTCCTCGGCCAGCGGGATGCGCTTGTAGCCCGGCACATCGATGGCACGGCGGAAGTCCAGCACCGCGTGCAGGACGGCCAGCGCCTCGTTTTTGGCCATGTTGATCTCGTCCAGAACGCCGAAGCCGCCGCTCTGGGCGCAGCGGTAGACCGGGCCGGGGCGGAACTTGACCTGTCCGCCCTCGAAGGTGTCCATGCCGATGAGGGACGCTGCGTCCATATTGACGTGGAACGAGATGTCCCACGCGGGGCGTCCGAAGGCGGCGGCGAGGTTTTCGGCCAGCACGTTCTTGCCGGTGGCCTTGCCGCCCGCCAGCAGCAGGTTTTCGCCGCAGAGCAGGGCGGCCAGCGCCTGCTCCCACACCTCTCTGCCGTAGTAGACGAAGGCAGGGGAGGGGATGCGGGGGCGCAGGGCCTCAGAAAGCTCGTGAGAGGCGCGGTATTCTTCCACAGCGCGCAGCAGATCGGGGGAGACCCCTTCCTGCCGCAGCGTATCCATCAGAGCAGATGTTTCAGACATCCATGACATCTCCTTGCGGTTGGCAGTGCCAAACCGAAATTTCACCCTTATCATAGCACAACCCGCGCGGTTTGTGTAGGGCTTTGGCGGGCAAAAAAGCGGCAAAGAAACAGAGAAAATAAAGGTGAAGCTATTTTAACAAACTTTCAGCCGGGACGTGCAGATTTCACGTTCAAAGTAAATTGACAGGCCGCTTAAAATACGATAAAATAATTTTCGTTGTGTCAAAGTGAAAAAGAAAGGCGTAAAAGTATGCTCGAAACCATCACGGCCGTCAATCAGGCGGTCAACAGCTTTATCTGGGGCATCCCGGCGATGGTCTGCATCATCGGCGTGGGCCTGCTGCTCAGTGTGCGGACAGGCTTTTTGCAGCTCCGGAAATTCCCCTATGCCATCAAAACGATCATCGGCCGCATCTTCCGCAAAAAGGACGCCTCCGACGGCGCGATGACTCCGTTCCAGGCAGTGTGTACGGCGCTGGCCGCTACCGTCGGCACCGGCAACATCGCCGGTGTGGCGGGCGCTATTGCCATCGGCGGGCCGGGTGCGGTGTTCTGGATGTGGTGCTCGGCTCTGCTGGGCATGTGTACCAAGTTCTCCGAAGTGACGCTGGCCGTGCATTTCCGCGAGCGGAACAAAAACGGCGAGCTGGTGGGCGGCCCCATGTACTATATTAAAAACGGCCTCGGCAGCCGGTGGCAGTTCCTCGCGGTGCTGTACTCGCTGTTCGGCGTGCTGACGGTCTTTGGCACCGGCAACGCCACCCAGGTCAACACCATCGTCACAGCCATCGACTCGGCCCTGCTGGCCTACGGCAGCAGCCTGAACAGCATCCTGCCCACGGTCAACCTCGTCGTGGGCGTGGTGGTGGCCATGATGGTGGCCATGGTGCTGCTGGGCGGCGTCAAGCGCATCGGCAGTGTCACCGAAAAGCTGGTGCCGTTCATGGCGCTGTTCTATGTGGTGCTGGCGCTGGGTGTCGTGGTCATCAACTACCGGCGCTTCCCGGCGGTGCTGGCCTCCATCGTCGGCGGTGCATTTGACCCGCAGGCCTTCACCGGCGGTGCCATCGGCAGCATCTTCCTCAGTATGCAGAAGGGCGTTTCCCGCGGCATCTTCTCCAATGAGGCCGGCCTCGGCACCGGCTCCATCGCTCACGCCTGCGCCGATACCCGCAAGCCGGTCAAGCAGGGGATGTTCGGCATCTTCGAGGTCTTCGCCGACACCATCGTCATCTGCACCCTGACCGCCATGGTCATCCTGTGCAGCGGCGTGCCGGTGGGCTACGGCAGTGCGGCAGGCGCAGAGCTGACCATCTCCGGCTTTACGGCCACCTACGGCGGCTGGTCGTCCATCTTTACGGCGGTGGCGCTCTGCAGCTTTGCGTTCTCCACCATCATCGGCTGGGGCCTCTACGGCTCCCGGTGCATCGAGTTCCTGTTCCACACCGACAAGGTGGTCGGCCCCTTCCTCGTGGTCTACTCCTTCGTGTCCATTCTGGGCGCGACGGTGGATCTGGGCCTGCTGTGGAGCATCGCCGACACCTTCAACGGACTGATGAGCATCCCGAACCTCATGGCCCTGCTCCTGCTGTCCGGCACGGTGGCAAAGCTCACGAAGGAGTTCTTCGCGGGCGAGGGCGCAGGAAAGTAAAGAATGATCCAAAGCGCCCTCCGGCCCGCGCCGGAGGCGCTTTGCTGTCAGCAAACCTTTGATTCTGTCCACTTTCTCTGCAAAAACTCAAAAAAGTATAAAAATTTCGTGGAAATCATAAAAAATGATATTGAATAAATTTTAACAAAGTGGTAAAGTAAAAGCAAAGAGAGTCGTGCCCGCCGCCCGGCGGGACGCAAAATCAGGAGGTTTTACCAATGGCTGATCGTATCGTTCTGAATACTATTTCTTATCATGGCCACGGCGCCATCGAGAACATCGTTCCCGAGCTGACCGCCCGCGGCTACAAGAAGGCTTTCGTCTGCTCTGACCCCGACCTTCTCAAGTTCGGCGTCACCAAGAAGGTCACCGACCTGCTGGACGCTGCAGGCTTTGCCTACACCGTCTACAGCGAGATCAAGCCCAACCCCACCATCGCAAATGTGCAGGACGGCGTGGCCGCTTTCAAGGCCGCAGAGGCTGACTGCATCGTGACCATCGGCGGCGGTTCTTCCATGGACACCGCAAAGGCCATCGGCATCATCATCAACAACCCCGAGTTTGCCGATGTGCGCTCTCTGGAAGGCGTCGCTCCCACCAAGAAGCACGCCGTCTTTACCATCGCTGTCCCCACCACCGCCGGTACTGCCGCTGAAGTCACCATCAACTACGTCATCACCGACGTGGAGAAGAAGCGCAAGTTCGTCTGCGTCGATACCAACGACATCCCCGAGATCGCTGTGGTTGACCCCGATATGATGGCCTCCATGCCCAAGGGCCTGACCGCCGCCACCGGTATGGATGCTCTGACCCACGCCATCGAGGGCTACATCACCAAGGGCCACTGCACCATCTCCGATATGTTCCATCTGGAAGCCATCAAGCTCATCAGTGAGAACCTGCGCGGCGCTGTCCAGAACACTCCGGAAGGCCGCGAGGGCATGGCTCTGGGCCAGTACATCGCCGGCATGGGCTTCTCCAATGTGGGTCTGGGCATCGTCCACTCCATGGCACACGGCCTGTCCGCTCTGTATGACACCCCCCACGGCGTGGCCTGCGCTATCCTGCTGCCCGTCGGTCTGGAGTACAACAAGACCGTCGCCGGTGAGCGCTATCGTGCCGTCGGCAAGGCCATGGGCGTGAAGGGCATCGACGAGATGAACGACGCCGAGGCCGCAGATGCCACCATCGCCGCTGTCAAGCAGCTGAGCGCTGACGTGGGCATCCCCGCAAACCTGAACGGCATCCTGAAGGAAGAGGATATCCAGTTCCTCGCCGAGTCCGCTTATGCGGACGCCTGCCGTCCCGGCAACCCCCGCGACACCAGCGTGGAGGAGATCGTGGAGCTGTACAAGAGCCAGCTGTGATCTGAATCGGAGCGCTTTACCCTTATAAAAATACAGGCCGCTGGAAGAAACCTCTCCGTCAGCGCTAACGCGCTGCCACCTCCCCTCGGTAGGGGAGCTGTCGAGCGAAAGCGAGACTGAGAGGTCGCACAGAGAAGAAGCCTTCCCGTCATACTGCCCGTCCACCCCTCATACACTGACGGACAAGGGGGTGTGCGGATGGAGCAGGGGATGCAGATGCTCTTTGCGCTGTTCGGCGGGCTGGCGATGTTCCTCTACGGGATGGACAGGATGAGCCGCGCCTTGCAGCGGGCGGCAGGTGACGCCATGAAGCGGCTGCTGGCCCGGCTGACGGCCACGCCGCTGCTGGGCGTCCTCACCGGGCTGGCCGTGACGGCAGTGCTCCAAAGCAGCTCTGCGGCGACGGTGATGGTCATCGGCTTTGTCAGCGCCGGGCTGCTGGAACTGCCCCGGGCGGTGGCCGTCATCTACGGCATCAACATCGGCACCACCATGACGGCACAGCTCATCGCCTTCGATGTCCAGACGCTGGTGTACCCGGTGCTGTTTCTGGGCTTCCTCCTCGACTTTGCGGCCCGCAGGCCCCGCTGGCAGGCCGTGGGAGAGGCGGTGTTCTCCTTCGGGCTGCTCTTCGAAGGCATCGACATTTTGGGCCGGGCTTTGCAGCCGCTGGCCGGGCAGGCGGTCTTTCTCGAGTGGATGACCCGGGTGAAGGAGTCGCCGCTTCTGGGCATCCTGCTGGGCCTCTCCATGACCATGGTGGTGCAGAGCAGTTCGGCCACCATCGCGCTGCTGCAGAACGTGGCCCGTCAGGCCGGGCCGGACGGCATCCACAGCGTGCTGGGCCTTGCCGGGGCGGTGCCGGTCCTGTTAGGGGACAACATCGGCACGACGGTCACGGCCCTGCTGGCCTGCATCGGGCAGGGAAAGAACGCTGCCCGAGCCGCGCTGGCCCACAGCTGCTTCAACCTCAGCGGGAGCCTGCTGGCGGCGGTGCTGCTGCCCTGGTTCGTCCGGCTGGTGGAGCTTATCTCCCCCAAAGGCCCGGAGCTGGAAGTCATTTCCCGGCAGATCGCCAATGCCCACACCGCCTTCAACGTCTGCTGCGCCCTGCTCTGGCTGCCGTTTTTGCCCTGGATGGTGCGGCTGGTGTGTGCGCTGGTGCCGGAAAAAGAGAAAAAATAAGAAAAAGCTCCTCATGCCCGCGAGGGTATGGGGAGCTTTCTGCGTTTCAGGGAAGGAGTGCCTTCATCCAACCTCTCAGTCTGCTTCGCAGACAGCTCCCCTAGTAGGGGAGCCTCTGGCGAAGAGGTGAAGCTTTCCGAAATGCCAAGGCCTCCCCTCGATAGGAGCAACGACGACGACCGCCGCCAGTGGCGGAAACAGGGAGTCGCTGTTGGGGCCGCGGCCAGCAGGATGCAAGCGAGAGCGCAGCAGACGCTGGGAGCCGCAACCCGGGCAGTGGCACGGCGTTAGCCGTGACGGAGAGGTTGTTCTTCTAACTCGCCATTTATAATACCATAAAAATATGTTAGAATAAATACAAAAACCACCGAAAGGAAGGAAAACATCATGGAGATCGAGCGCAAGTGGATGGTGAACGGCTGGCCGGAGGGGCTGCCGCTGAAAGAGGAGTTTGCCATGCGGCAGGGCTACATCAGCGTGCGGCCCACCGTCCGCATCCGGGAAGAGGCCCTGACGGGCGGCAAGACCCACTACGTCCTCTGCTTCAAGTCGGGCGGCGGGCTGGCGAGGGAAGAGATCGAGCGGGACATCGACCCTGCGCTTTTCAATGACCTCGAGACCAAGATCATCGGCAGGCCCCTTATCCCGAAGCTCCGCCGCAGCTACCTGCTGCCGGACGGTGTGGTGCTGGAAGTGAATCATGTGGACGAGGGCCAGCCGACGGAGTTCTGGTACGCCGAGGTGGAGTACCCCACGGTAGAGGCAGCCCGCAGCTGGCAGCCCGCCGCCGTGGGCCTCGCGGACTATCTCAGCGACGAAGTCACCGACCAGCCCGGCCAGAGCATGGGGGACTATTGGGAGCAGACCCGGGGCTGAACCGACGAACGTAGTGGAAAAACCTTGAAGATTATGATATGATGGTCGTATCACTCATACTGCGGCCCCGGACGGGCCGGGAAAGAAGGAAACAACTACGAAACGACCCAAATTCACGCTGTCTGTGCAGTACAATTCGCCGGTCATCCTGACATTTTTCCTCCTCTCACTGGGGGTGCTGTTCCTGGGCCAGTACACCGGCGGCTGGACGACCACCCATCTGTTCAGCGTCTACCGTTCCTCGCTGAAAGACCCGCTGTTTTACATCCGGCTCTTCGGCCATGTGCTGGGCCACGGCAGCTGGGACCATTTCCTGAACAATATGCTGCTTCTCCTCGTCGTCGGCCCTCCGATGGAAGAAAAGTACGGCAGCCTGCCCCTGCTCAAAGGCATCCTGCTCACGGCCCTCATCTCGGGCATTCTGCAGTGTACGTTGTTCCCCCGCACGGCGCTGCTGGGCGCGTCGGGCATCGTCTTCATGCTCATCATGCTGGCATCCCTGTCCGGCTTCTCGGGCGGCATCCCCGTCACCATGCTGCTGGTGGCGGCGCTCTATCTGGGCCAGCAGATCTATGACATCATCTTTGTGCGGGACAACGTGGCCAACTTCATGCACATCGTCGGCGGCGTCTGCGGCACAGTGTTCGGCTACGTCAATGCGGGGCCGCGCAGGAAACGGAAACACTAGCCCTCTCAGGCGCTTCGCGCCAGCTCCCCCAAAGGGGGAGCCCTTGGCATGTCGGTCAAGTTACCACTGGACGAGCAAAGCGCGATGTCTCGGGAACGGTAGTGCTCCGCTGTCTAGGCTCACGGCAGCTTGACAAGGAGCGTTGTCCAGAAGTCGCTGCCCTCTGTAGCAAGGCCCGCTCTTTTGCGTCATATCAGACCTTAGGCGTCCAGTCGAAAGCTGCCCGGCACGCCAGTGGCTCGCCCTTTGGGAGCAACAGCGACGACCGCCGCCAGTGGCGGAAACAGGGAGGAGCTATTGGGGCCGCGGCCAGCAGGATGCGAGCGACAGCGAAGCAGACGCTGGGAGCCGCAACCCGGGCAGTGGCACCGAAGGTGACTGAGAGGGCAGCTAAAAACAAGCAAATTTTATCATTCGCGCGGTTTTGCCGCTTGCTTTTTGATGGGCAGCGCTCTATTATATCATTTGTACAAATATTTCCCTTCGAATTTTCACAAAATCACCAAATGTAGTTTATCGGACGGAGGTTGTTTATGAGACGACTGTGCAGCCCATCCCCGGGGATGAAACTGCAAAAAAATCACGACAAAGGAGGACGGACGCTTTGAACGAACACGAAAAACCACAGATAGACTTCATGCACAAGCTTGCGCGCCAGATCGTGGAACGCCGCAACCTTGTGTTCCTGTTTGTCATTCTGGCTGCCATCTTCACGGTGTTCTCGGTGCGGTGGGTCAAGGTCGAGACCGACATGACCACCTACCTGCCCAAGACCTCGGAGACCCGCATGGGCCTCGACATCATGGACGAGCAGTTCACGACCTACGGCTCTGCCGATGTCATGGTGGCCAACATCACGCCCGCTGAGGCCGATGAGCTTTCCGACCGGCTCACCGAGCTCAAGGGCGTCCAGATGCTGGACTACGACGACACCACCGACCATTATAATAAGGACGCGGTGTCGGCCCTTTACTCCATCACCTTCGACTACCCCGAGGACGATGACCAGTGCCTCGAGGCCCTCGACCGGGTGAAGGAATACCTCGCCGACTACGACATCTACGTCTCCACCTCGCTGGGCAACACCCAGCAGGAGACCATTGATGCCGAGGTGCGGGTCATCATGGTGTACGTTGCCGTCATCATCGTCATCGTCCTGCTCCTGACGTCCCAGACCTACGCCGAGGTGCCTGTCCTCATCCTCACCTTCGTGGTGGGCATGATCCTGAACATGGGTACAAACTTCATGCTCGGCACCATCTCTTTCGTGTCCAACTCGGTCACGAACATCCTGCAGCTGGCGCTGTCGCTGGACTACGCCATCATCTTCTGCAACCACTTCAAGGAAGAACACCAGACCATGCCTCTGAAGGAGGCCGTCATCGAGTCCCTGAGCAAGAGCATCCCCGAGATCAGCTCCAGCTCCCTGACCACCGTCGGCGGCCTTGTGGCTATGCTGTTCATGCAGTTCCGCATCGGCTCTGATATGGCCGTCTGCCTCATCAAGTCCATCCTCTTTGCGATGCTCTCGGTGTTCGTGGTCATGCCCGGCCTGCTGATGCTCTTCGGACCCTACATGGATAAGACCAAGCACAGGAACTTCGTGCCGGAGATCCCCTTCGTGGGCCGCTTTGCATGGCGCACCCGCAAGGTCATCCCTGTCATCTTCCTGGTGGTCATCCTCATCGGTTACCACTTCTCGAACCTTTGTCCCTACGCCTACGGCTACGATGTCATCAAGGTGCCGAAGATGAACGAATCCCTCATCGCGGACCAGATGATCGAAGAAAACTTCACCAAGTCGAACCTCGTGGCCCTCGTCTACCCCAAGAGCGACGATTACAGCATCGAGAAAAAGATGCTGGAGGAGCTGGAACGCTATGATGAGATAGACTCCACCAAGGGTCTGTCCAACATCGAGGCCCAGGACGGCTATATGCTGGAAGACAAGCTCACCGCCCGCCAGTTCTCCGAGATGGCCGACCTGGACTACGAGGCCGCCCAGATGATCTACACCGCCTACGCCATCGAGAACGAGGAGTACGGCCAGATCATCGGCAACTTCGCCTCCTATAAAGTGCCGCTGGTGGATATGTTCCTCTACGTCTGCGACGAGGCCGACACCGGCATCGTCTCCCTCTCTCAGGAAGACCTGGACGACCTCCACGACGCCCGCGACCAGATGGAGAGCGCACTGGCCCAGCTGCAGGGCGACGACTACAACCGCGTCCTCATCTACCTGAGCCCCTCTCTGGAACCCGGCCAGACTACTTATGAGTTCACCGACACCATCCGCTCCATCGCCCGGAAGTATTACCCGGACGGCGAACTCTACATGGCCGGTGACGCCACCAACGAGTACGATTTCCAGAAGTCCTTCGCCATCGACAATGTCGTCGTCAACGTCGTGTCCATCTTTATCGTCCTGCTGGTGCTGCTGTTCACCTTCCAGTCCGTCGGTATGCCCATCCTGCTCATCGTGGTCATCCAGGGCGCTATCTGGATCAACTTCTCGTTCCCGTATTTCATGGGGACCAACCTCTACTTCATGGGCTACCTCATCGTCAGCTCCATCCAGATGGGCGCGAACATCGACTACGCCATCGTCATCGCCACCCGTTTCAACGAGCTGAAGGATAAGATGGAGCACAAGCAGGCCATGATCGAGACCATCAACTTCGCGTTCCCGACCATCCTGACTTCCGGCACCATCATGACCGTGTCCGGCATCCTCATCGGCCAGATGACTTCCGACGCCTGCATCGTGGGCATCGGCCAGTGTCTGGGCCGAGGCACCATCATCTCCATTATCCTCGTCCTCTTCGTTCTGCCCCAGATCCTGCTCATCGGCACCCGCATCGTGGACCGTACCTCCTTTGCCGTGCCGAAGCTGGTGGCCCGCAGCAGCGGCAATGGCCGTATGCGGGTCAACGGCATCGTGCAGGGCGAGATCCACGGCTCCGTGGCCGGTACGATGAACGCCATCGTGGACGGCGACGTTCAGCTGACCGTCATCTCGGGCAATGTCTCTCAGGAACTGGACGACAACGAAAAACAGGAGGTGCAGAATGAAGACCAGTAACCATCTGCTGCGCCGCCTGACGGCTGCGCTTCTGGCCGCTGTGCTGGCGCTGAGCATCGCACTGCCGGTGTTCGCATCCGACGACGGCGATACCATTTACATCAACAGCGTCTCGGACCTGCTCTCGCTGGCCAGGAGCTGTGCCTACGACCAGTGGTCGGTGGGCAAGACGGTTATTCTACAGAAAGACCTCTCCCTCGAGGGGATGCTGTGGGAGCCCATCCCGTCCTTCAGCGGACAGTTCAAGGGCAATGGCCACACCATCTCGGACCTGACCATTACGGGCCAGTATTCCCCGGCGGGCCTCTTCGGCATCGTGGAGGAACAGGGCTCCATCGAGTCCCTGAGCGTGCGGGGCGTCGTGTCTGTCTCTGACTCTGCCGACACCACCACCGGCGGCATCGTAGGCATCAACCACGGCACCCTCATCAACTGCCAGTTCACCGGCGTCGTCACCGGCGACAGCGAGGTGGGCGGCATCGTGGGCCGCAACGAGTCCGAAGGAACCATCGACCACAGCACGGCCCGCGCCATCGTCACCGGCAAATCTTCCACCGGCGGCATCGCAGGCTACAACCTCGGTGCCATCACCGGCTGCACCAATGTGGGCAGCATCAACACCGAATATCCGGAAGCCTCTCTCGACACCGACGGTTTCACGGCCAAGATGGTGGACTACATCAACAACAAGATGGCCGCCGCTGCTGACGACGCCACCAATTCCGTCACCAACGTCGCCACCGACACCGGCGGCATCGCAGGCCGCTCCTCCGGCATGATCCTGACCAGCGTCAACACCGGCACCATCGGCTACGAGCATGTTGGCTACAATGTGGGCGGCATCGTGGGCCGCACCGACGGCCTCGTATCCGGCTGTGTCAACCAGGGCCGTGTTCTGGGCCGCAAGGACGTGGGCGGCATCGCCGGTCAGGCGGAACCCTATCGCGAACTCGACCTCTCCAAGGACACCATCAAGCGTCTCCGTTCGGAGCTGGAGGTCCTGCGCGGCCTTGTCGATGACACCACCGGCGTCGTCGAGAACTCCACCACCAGCATCTCCAACTCCTTCAGCGCCATGACCAGTCAGATGGACACCGCCATTGCAGCGGCCCGTCAGCTGGACGACCAGGCCAGCGACTACGGCGACGAGGTGGCCGACGAGATCGACCGCGCCTCCACTCTGCTGGCTGATACCCTCACCAAACTCGAACCCGTCATGGACACCGGCGAAGATGCCATGACCAAGCTGACCGACGCCACCGGAAACCTCAAGTGGGCCATGCGCGAGATGGCCGCTGAGATGCTGATGGCATCCAGCGCCCTCAGCAAGACCAGCAAGGGTCTGGACAAGGTGAGCGACGCGGCCGAGGATGGCCGTGACGGGATGTCGGCTATCTCTGAGGGTATCAAACAGCTGTTGGAGTCTGTTGATACCGGCGATGACGGCGCTGCCTCGCAGGCGATCTCCACCATCCTGACCGGCTACGACTCTCTCTCTGCCGAGAAGAAGTCGGATAAGTACCTCAAGAATGGTATCGAGCTGCTGAAAGTGGCCAACTCCGTGGCCAGCGTCTTCACGCTGGGCAGCGGCGTTGCCCCGGCAATGAAGGCCGTCACCGCAGGCATGGGCCTGCTGCGCACGGCATCCCTCCTGTCCAACGACAGTGACATTGCCCGTGCTACTTCCCAAATCGCAAGTGCCATCGGCACCATCTCTACCATTGCCACCCAGATGGGCGGCATCGTGGGTAGCGCTGCCAAGTCCGTCTCGGCCTCCGACCACCCCGAGCTGGCTGCGGCTCTGACCAAAGCCTCTGACGCACTGGACGGCATGGGCGGCATCACCGACGATATCATGGACAACATCAAGGACTGGGTCGGCAATAACGGCGGCGGCAGCATCAAGGATGGTCTCGATCAGCTGAGCGATGCTTCCGACAAGCTGAGCGACGCCATGGATGACCTGAGCGACTCCCTCGACCTGCTCAAGACCGACGCCGCCCTCACCAGCGCAACGCTGGCGCATACCTCCGTGGCTCTGGGCCAGATGCAGGACGGCCTCGGCGGCCTGACCGATATGATGGGCCAGACCCGCGACATCCTCCACTGGCTCAACCAGCAGGACCCCATCAAGGTGCCTCGTCCCTCGGCAGAGCTGACCAACACCAAGGACTCCCTCTTTGATGCTGTCAGCGCCATCAACGACAAGATGGACGACATCAACAGCACCATGCGCACCGCCAGCAACCAGCTGACCGACAAGATGCGCGCCGTGACCGCACAGGTCAGCGTCGTGTCCAACCTGATGCTGGATGCCGTGGAAGAGATCAGCGACCCGGGCAGCAAGACCATCTACGAGGATGAGTCGGAAGACCTCATCGCTTCCCAGTCCGACGGCAAGATCGAGAACAGCATCAACCGCGGCACCATCGACGCCGACATGAATGTGGGCGGCATCGCCGGTACCATGGGCGTCGAGAACCTGCTGGACCCCGAGGAGGACAACAAGGACGAGGGTACCTCGCTGCTGCGCACCTCCTATACCGTCAGCGCCGTCCTCATCGGCAACATCAACGAGGGCAGCATCACCGCCAAGAAGGACATGGTCGGCGGCATCGTCGGTCAGGAGGAGCTGGGCCTTGTGACGGCCTGCGAGTCCTACGGCGACGTCACCGGCGTCAATCAGGTGGGCGGCATTGCCGGTGCGGCCAGCGCCAAGCTCCGCAGCAACTGGGCAAAATGCGCCCTCAGCGGTGAAAAGTACATCGGCGGCATCGTCGGTCAGGGTACCGACAGCGACCTCACCGACGGCAGCCTCATCGCCATCAACAACCGCGCCATCGTCTCTGTGCTGGAAGGCCAGCAGTACGTGGGTGCTGTCTCCGGCGGACAGGACGGCGACTTCTATGGCAACCTCTTCGTCTCCGACGATCTGCAGGGCATCGACCGCCTGAGCCGCGTCGGTCAGGCAGAGCCGGTCGCTTATGAGACCCTGCTGGCTCAGGAGAATGTGCCGGACTCCTTCCGCAAGCTGACCCTGACCTTCAAGGCCGACGGCCATATCATCAAGAAGATCAGCTTTGACTACGGTGCGTCCTTCACTCTGGCCGACTACCCCGAGATCCCCCAGAAGAATGGATACTACGCCGAGTGGAGCACACCCGTCCTCGACCAGCTCCACACCGACACCGTGGTCAATGTGGAGTATACGCCCTACATCCCGTCTCTGAGCAGCAGCGTCACCCGCGAGAACGGACGCCCCGTTTTCTTCGTGGACGGCTTCTTCGGCGGTTCCAACGCCGTGCAGGTCACCCAGCAGGACATCACAGCCGATGTCCACGGTGTGACAGAGCAGTGGTTGCTGGAGTTCACCGATGACGGCAATGAGACCCACCAGATCCGTTATCTGACCCCCGGCAAGGCCAAGGGCAAGGTCTACGTCAAGCAGGCCGACGGCAGCTGGCATAAGGTGGAGACGGGCAGCTTCGGCAGCTACACCACCTTCACCACCACCGGAACCGAGGTCGAAGTGGCTTTCGTCCCCGCAAAGCTCCCCGTCTGGGCCTTCTGCGCCGGCGGCGCAGCCCTGCTGGTGCTGCTCCTGCTGCTGGCAAAGCGCATCAAGTCGAAGCGCGGCCCGAAGGGCGAAAAGCCCCGCAGGGAGAAGAAGGGCAAACAGCCCGAGACGGCAAACGCCCCCGCCGAGGAGCTGGATACCCCCATCTCTGAGACGGATATGCAGTAAGCAATAAGAAAAACAGGAGCTCCATCCGAATGGATGGGGCTCCTGCTTTGTTTGTAGGTTAGGCTCGTCTTCGTACAACCTCTCAGTCTCGCTGCCGCTCGACAGCTCCCCTAGTAGGGGAGCCTCTGGCGTGTCGGCCAGGCCCACGCTGGACGAGCAAAGTTTCTTTATATCAAAAACAGGAGTGCCCTGCTACAGAGGGCAGCAGCTTCGGAACAATATCCTTGTCAAGCTGCTGCTAGCCTTGGTAGCAGGGCACTCTTTTTTGCGTTATATTGAGCTTTCAGCGTCCGGTAGAAAGTGGCCCGGCCTGCCAAAGCCTCTCCTACAAGGAGAGGTGGCACGCCGTAGGCGTGACGGAGAGGTTGTACAAAGACGAGCCTGCCCTCTGTAGCAAGGCCCGCCCTTTTACGCTATATTGCGCCTCAGGCGTTTAGTAGGAAGTTGACCGGCCTGCCAAGGGCTCCCCCTCTGGGGGAGCTGGCGAGCGAAGCGAGACTGAGAGGGTTATTCCTCCGTCTCCTTCACATCGTTCAGGAACGCCTCTATCTTATCGATCTGGTTCTCCGCCACGGCGCGGCCTGTCTCGTAGACCCGGCGCAGCTGGGCGGGGTCACGCTCCATAGCGCCGATCTCCAGCGGGATGGGCGGGCGGATGACATAGTCTTTGCCCGATGCCTCCTGCATGGCGATGTAGGAGAGGGCCTCGTTGTACCGCTCGTGACGGTCGGCCACCGCTGCCACGAAGGCCGGATAGCGCAGATACCGCGCACGGATGGCGGGCAGCATGGGGTTCTTCTTTTTCACAAAGCCCTTGGGCTGGGTCAGGATGATGAGGTTCCGCTTGTAACCCAGGCTCTCGAAGAAGCGGACGGGGATGGAGTCGGCCACGCCGCCGTCCAGCAGGGAGTAGTGGCCGATCCGGACGGCCTTCGCCGCCAGCGGCATGGACGCCGAAGCCTCCATCCAGCGCACGTCCTCGGCGTCGCCGCTGCGGCACTTGTGGTAGATCGGGTCGCCGGTGCGCAGGTCGGTGCAGACGACAAAGAAGTCCATGGGCGAAGCGCGGAAGGCCTCTTCATCGAAGGGGTCCAGCTTTTCCGGCACCTCGTGGTAGCAGAAATCCTCGCTGTAGAGGTTGCCGGTGCGCAGCAGATTGCGGAAGCTGGCGTAGCGCTTGTCGTTGCAATATTCGGTGTTGTAGCGGATGACGCGGCCGATCTGGTGCGACTTGAAGTTGCAGCCGAACACCGCGCCCGCCGACACGCCGATGGTGCCGTCGGTGGTGAAGCCGTGCTCCATCAGGACATCCAGAACGCCTGCGGTGAACATCCCCCGCATGGCACCGCCCTCTAATACTAACCCTGTCTTCATATACTGACTCCTTTTCCCGGTGCGGCCCTCGTCGGCCGCAGCAAGCCGTTTCCGGTTGCTACCAGTATACTCGATTTTGCGCAGAAAACAAGAGACAACTGCACAAATTGCCCGCCCTGAGACACAGACTGTGCCACAAAAGTCATACTTATAATCGAAAGGGCTGAAAAAACCGGAGAGAACGAGTCAAATTTGGGCAGAAAAAGCCTTGCCAACCGGGAGAGTATCCGGTATACTGATATGAAATATCGACCGTTTTGTGACAGGGAAATTGGGAGGAAGAGACGAACTATGAAAATGCTGGAAGACCGCATCCGCAAAGACGGCATCGTCCGTGAGGGCAACGTGCTCAAGGTGGACAGCTTCATCAACCATCAGATGGACATCCCGCTGTTCCGCGAGATGGCAAAGGAGTGGAAGCGCCTGTTCGACGGCAAGCCCATCAACAAGGTGCTCACCATCGAGGCCAGCGGCATCGGCATCGCGGCTGTGGTGGCCAGTGAGTTCAACGTGCCGGTGGTGTTCGCCAAAAAGTCCATGAGCATCAACCTGGACTATGACAACTACGAGACGAAGATCCAGTCCTTCACCCACAAGAAAATTTATAATGTCATCGTCTCCAAGAAGTTCCTCACCCCCGAGGATCACGTTCTCATCATCGACGACTTCCTGGCCAACGGCTGCGCCCTGCTGGGTCTGCTGGAGCTGACCGAGAAGGCCGGTGCCACCGTCGAGGGCATCGGCATCGCCGTCGAGAAGGGCTTCCAGCAGGGCGGCGACCTCATCCGCAGCAAGGGCATCTGACAGGCGTTTCTTGACTTGGCAAAGGCGGAATCGCAACGCTTCCGCGTGATTGATGCCGGCCAATCCATCGATGAAGTATGGGCGCATATTCAGAACGATTTTGCGCAAATCAGTCAAATGAAAAC
>ENA-OQHL01000144-OQHL01000144.1-human-gut-metagenome-genome-assembly--contig:-NODE-144-length-57611-cov-17.958876_pt1 | contig 57611 bp, 41 predicted proteins | sample MGYA00242565_ERZ504723 | MGnify/ENA primary metagenome ERZ504723 (study PRJEB26092, sample SAMD00036211) | human gut metagenome | host: Homo sapiens | study: EMG produced TPA metagenomics assembly of... | reverse complement strand
CGTAATATTGTATGGGTATCCGGAAATTATGATAACGGCAACTATGACAGTTCCCGCACATACCTGTATGAAATTCCCGTAGTGACAACTCCACTTAATGGAATTGCTCTGAACCAGACAAATCTGACAATTGACGAAGGAAATACACAAAAACTCACACCTTCCTTTACACCATCTAACTCTGATGATGTAAAAGATGTGGTCTGGACAAGCAGTAATCCTGGGGTTGCGTCTGTCTCAGAGGATGGGACCATTCAGGGGAACGGTTATGGTCAGGCAGTAATCACTGCTTCTGCCGGAGATTTTCAGGCCCAGTGTCAGGTGACGGTAAAGGTGTCTGAGAACAACTCACCACTGACAAAACCCGTGCTGAAACTTTCCCAGAAATCTGCAAATCAAATACATTTAACCTGGAAAAAGGTTCCGGGTGCCAAAGGATACCAGATTTACTGCAAAACAGATTCTCAGTCTTCTTATAAGCGAATAAAAACTCTGAAAACAGGATCCCTCTGTTTCGATGCAGCTATAATACCGGGAGTAACCTATTCATTTAAAGTCCGTGCTTATGGAACCAACGCAAGTGGAAAAAACAAATATTCTAAATTTTCAGCGGTGAAATCAAGAAAAGCTGCTGTCCCGGCTCCTTCTAAAGTTTCATGTAAAATGAGTAACGGTGGTACAGAGGTTTCCTGGACAAAAGTAGCCGGTGCTTCCGGATATGTGATTTACCGCAATGGTTCCGCTGCCAAAACAGTGAAGTCCTCTGTCTCAACCTGGAAAGACACAAAGGCTTATGATTCCCAGACAGGCATGTACTGGGTTTATAACTATTATGTAAAAGCTTTTAAGACAGTAAACGGTAAGCGAATATACAGTAAGCCCACAAAAACGATAAATCTTTACTCGTAAATTATAAAACTACAAAAAGCACTATCACTTTGGTAAATAAAGTATAAAACAGGGCAGTCTCATCGGCAAAATTTTTGCCGGGAGACTGCCCTGAGTATTTGTCTTATTTCACTTCTACTAATTCAATCTTGAAGTTAAGTTCTTTTCCAGCCATTTCGTGGTTTGCATCAAATGTGATATTTTTCTCATCTTTAGCTGTTACTTTAACAGGGAATGGCTGACCGAACTGGTTTGACAGGTATACCTGCTGGCCAACTGTCAGGTCTTCGGAACCTGGGAGCTGGGCGATTTCCATAGTGAAGATGGCGTTTGGATCTGCCATACCGTATGCTTCTTCAGGCATAAGATGAACGTCTATGATCTGACCAACTTCCATATCAGCTACAGCTGCATCAAATCCTCTGATCATCTGGCCTGCACCGCAGATGAATTCCAGCGGTTCGCCACGGTCGTAAGAGGAATCAAACTGTGTTCCGTCATTGAAAGTTCCTCTGTAATGTGTGCGGCAGGTTTTTCCTACATTGCGTCCTGTAAGCTGTGGCTGTGATCCGCCACATCCACCGCATCCGCCACCACAGCTATCTCCACAGGAGTGTCCCTCCTCATGGCTGCCACAGGAATGCCCTTCTTCATGATGGTGATGGTCGCAGTTGGCTCCGGAAGACACTAATTCGCCTTTTAAATAGCTTTCAACTGCCTGGTCAGTATTTCCCTGGGCCCCGGCACATAATTCAATTCCTGCTTCTGTGAGAGCTGTCTGAGCACCACCGCCGATACCACCGCAGATCAGAACATTTACACCCTGCTCAGCAAGCAGACCTGCAAGTGCACCATGTCCTGTACCGTTAGAACCGATCACTTCACTGGAAACTACTTTGTTGTCTTCCACTTCATAAACTTTAAAAGACTCTGTTTTTCCAAAATGCTGAAAAATCTCTCCATTATCGTATGTTACTGCAATTTTCATTTGAAAAATCCTCCAAATTATTTTTTATACCCATTCAGTCCAGTATAAACTGTCTGCGACTCAAAAGCAAGGCTATTTGATCAGGTAATTCTCAATTCCATTTGCAATTCCCCGTACCATTTTTTTCTGATAAGAACTCTGCTGCATACGGCGGTCTTCGGAAGGATTACTCATATATCCCATCTCGATAATCGTTGTCGGAACTTTGCTCCAGTTATTTCCGGTCATAGAGTCTGTTTCCCAGACGTATTCTTTTCTGCATCCTGTAGCTGCCACATATGCATTGAGTACAGCCTCAGAGAGAGCTTTATTTTTTCTGTACATAGATGAAATATAAGGACTGTTTCTGGTTGTACAGATAGTCAACGCTCCACTGATAGAGGAATTATCACTTCCATTGGCATGGATACGGATATACGCATCCGCGTTTGCCTTATTTGCCACTTTTGCACGGTCAATACAGCTGAGAGCTACTTTACTGTTGGTTCTGGTCATTATTACCTTAAACCCTCTTTTCTGAAGAAGGGTTCTTAGCTGAAGACCAATGCTCAGGTTGAGCTTATATTCCTCCACACCTGTAGCAACACCCTGGGTTCCGGACGTATCTTTCTCTTTCAGCTGGCTGGAACCAGGCCCAAGAGGTTCATAACCGCTGGCAACGACAGCAGAATGCCCCGGATCCAGTACAATAACAGGAGTCCAGACCCCTTTACTGTTGATCTTTCGTCCATTTACAGTCTGATTGATACGCATTCTTCCGGTCTGTTTACCAAAATACCTGAAACGATTATGAATACGGTGCCACCCTGTAAGCATGGAACCGTCTGCGGCAAAACAGTAATAATACTTGCCAATTTTGTGCAGGTCTGTCAGCTTTTTGCCATTCTTATAATAGTATTTTTTTCCGCCGGAGGTTTTCCACCCGGTGAAAGTACTACTGACGGATGCTGCCTGGACATCTGTAAAATCTACAGAAGGTAAGGCTGTGACCAAGAGAAGAATGCACAAGAGCCAGATAAAACATGATTTTCTTTTCTTCATACGTGACTTCCTTTCATTAGAGATGTTTTAAGTAAGGGTTCTGTATGTTGATTATATCATGTAATTGTCTGGGAGTGTGGAAAAAAGCACATAAAAAGAAAGACTCCGGTCGCAATGACCGGAGCTTTCTTTTTAGGAATCTGTATTAATTACCCAAATGGATTATTTAACAGTAGCCTTTTTCAGGTTTGACCATGGGCTGAAGACTTTCCTTCCATTTTCGGATGTTCTGTTGAATGCATGCATTCCTACAGTCCATGTTCCTTTTGGTACGTTCTTGAATGTTGCTGTTACTGTACCTTCTTTCAGGTTCAGTACTTTGTGAGCACCATAGTTGTATGGTCTTGTCTCACCGTTTTCTTTCTTGGAGGATGTTCCAAGTACTACATCATAACCAGTTGCGTTTGCAGCTGCTTTGTATGTTACTTTGATAGTAGATCCGCTTACTGTTACGTCTGTGATAACCGGAGCGTCCGGTGTGATTGCGGATACAACGAATGGATATGCGTTAGACCAGTCGCTGAATACTTTCATACCGTTTTCGTCACGTTTCCAAGCGTGGCAGTATGCGTAGTAAGTTCCCTGCTGTACATATTTGAATGTAGTAGAGGTGCTAACCTGGTTCTTATTTACAGAAGCATAATCTTTGTTTATGATGCAGTCACGATCTGTAGAGATTACATAATCGTAACCTGCAGCACCTTCGGAATCACCGGAAAGGATTGCTGTTGCTTGATTGCCAACAACTTTAACGCTGCTGATCATTGGAGCACCTGGTTTCTGATCCTGTGTTGCTGTATCTACAGTCTTAGAACCAGTGTAGTTCTTACTGTCTTTCTTAGCTGTTACAGTAACTTTACCGTCTTTCTGCTCTACAGTATATTCAGATGTTTCAATATCAACACGACCGCACTTAACAGTAACTTTGTCACCGTCTACAGTTACATCTGCGTTTGCAAGATTGAATTTGTCAATTCCCCAAGCGATACCAGTATTACTTACGGAATTTTCAACTGTTCTATAACCATTTTTACCAATGATCTTAACTTTTAAGGATTTAGTAGTAGTAACTTTTGTACGATCATCATTAGTGCCATACTCAAGTTCATAATCGGTTCCTTCTACAAGAGTTTTTCCGCCTACATTTACTACAACAACTGGTTTAACTGGAAGACCTCCAGCATATACTCCATTTGCTACTGAAACGTTAGAATCTTTAATCTCTAATGTTTCAATTTCAAATCTTTTAGCATAGATAACATTCTCAATCTTGTTACCCTCAGCATCTGTATATACACCATTAACTACACCTGTATTTAAATTACCAACGGTTTCGTCAGTATAATTTCCGCCGTATGTTCCTTTAGCAATAGCAAGAACAACTCCATACTGCTTACTGCTAGAAGCATCCTTTTTACCATATGTATTGTCTACATATTTAATTTCATAGTCAGTACCTTCTGTTAAAGTACCAACAGCTTCGTCTGTATCAGTATTATATTTCCTAACTTTTGTAGAAGTTGTATCAAATACAGTTTTTGCAGGCGCGTATGCGGTGCCATCATATTTATGAGAAAGAGTTGTTGTTAAACCATTTGCATCATAGAATTTAAAGTCACCATTTTTGAGCATCTGACCTGTAATCTTAAATGTAATAGTTTTTGTTCCAGTAAAGTTAGCATTCTTTGGTGTTAATGTAATAGTACCTTCACCCATAGCAACATTTTCACCATATGTTACTGTAAAGTTATCTTTTACGGAAATAGCAACATTATTTAAAGTAACATTTGTTACTTCTGGCTGAATGCTGTATCCAGTGTATACCTGGCTTCCCACGGATGCAACAAGTTTAGAAGCATCTGCTGCTTCAATAGTGAATGTAATGCTAGCATCTGTTTCAGTAGCAAACATACTGTTAGCATCTTTTCCTGTAATAACCATTGTTGCTGTACCAGCATTTACATTATTTGTCAAAGATTTAATTTTATACTGATTTGGATTGATTACTCTGCCATCTACAACTACATCAAAATCTGGTTTGATGGCAGCACCTGTGTAAGTATAAGTTGTTTTCTTAAGCTTAATATATTCTGGTTTCAGGGCTTTTTTAGTAATAGTGGAAGAATATACTCCATTTTTGTTATCACTGTATGAAACTACAAAGTTTTTATTTTTAAGATAATGATATGTTATAGAAGTATTTGTGTCAGTAGTTGTGATAGTACCTTCTGCAGTTTCTAATTTAGCACTAACAGTGTCGCCTGCTTTTGCATATCCTTCATCCGTTTTGGCTTTACCGAAAGCATATTCATCGACAACATAGTCAGTTCCTTCAGTTAAAGTAAATTCTTTTCCAGCAGCATTTTTTGCTTTTACAACAAGTTTCATAGCATCTTTGTAATCAGCTGGTTTTGTTGTATCTTTTACTTCCACATATTCACTGATAGAAATAGTATCTTTACTTACAACTGCAGGATTAATTGTAAATTTAACAGTTCTTGTACTTCCGGCATAACTCTTAAGACCAACGATCTTAATAGTACCTTCGCCAGCATTTACATTTTCACCAAATTCAATTTTATAGTCTTCATCTTTAACAAGGATTTTACCGCCAACACTTACTTTACCGAGTTTGGCAACATCTTTTGTAATCTGAGAGCCAGTATATTCTTCAGCCTGCTTAGCATAATCTTCATTTTCAAATGTAGCAGAAGCAAGAGAACTTGCGGCAACAGGTAATTTAGCTGTTGTTGTTCCTTCAACATTTGTGTTATTTGTTGCAGGAGAAACTGTTACATCATGAATTCCCTGTGTTGTAGCAGTAGATGTAATAATAACATCTCCACCAAGCTCTAAAGTTTCACCAGTTGTTTTATCAGTGTATGATACTTTATCTTTATTAGCAGGATCAACTGTTACAACTGCACCATTCTGATAATCATGTTCTTTAATAGAAACATTTACAGTATTTAAATTACGTTTTGCAATTGAAAAGCTATTTGTTGGAGCAAGTTTTACATCACCCTTAGAAGTGTCAATAGTATAGTTTCTATAAGTTGTTTTTCCTGCTTCTGGTTCTTTAATTGAGAATCTTAAAGTTTCATCACCAGCTTTTCCGGTGTTGAACTGAGTACCAGCATTAATTTTTGTACCGATAGTAATCGCGTTTTCATCTTTAATATAAGAAGAAAGATCAACACCTGATTTCTTATCTACGATTTTTAAATCAGTATTTTTAAGTATAATAGATTTTCCTGTATACTGTTTAGAAGTAGTTACAAATGTAGCCTCTAAATAATCGGAAACATTAGTAGCATCTAATACTTCAGCACCAATTTTATAATTAATTACAACACTGCCTGCATAACCTGCTTTAGTTGTAGTAAGGTATACATCAACACCCTTATCTGTTACATTTACTGTATCACCTTCTGTACTTCCGATAACAAAGTCAGACGCAGTAAAAATAACGTTCCCCTTAGTATCTTTAATATTATCAAGATTAGCAAAATTAATATCATCTACTGTTGGGATGATATCTTTTCCTGTATATGTTGTTTTAAACGTATCTTTTAAAGAAAGTTTCTGATTATCAGCTTTTATAACATCGCTAAGTTGTTTAGGCTGTACTTTAAAAGAATCAGATGTCCAACTCCATACTACGCTATCATCTTTCTTTGCATATACAAAAAGAGTAATATCTTTTCCACTCTGGGCAGCACCTGGTGTATATTTTACTAATCCATTTGTAAATGTAGTTTCATCAGTAATCTGTCCATCATTGTCTTTCCATACATAGTAATAATTTACATTATCTGTATTATCAGCTTTTTTTGTTACAGTTACAGTGGTAGAAACTTCATTGCCCCATACAACACCGCCGTTTGTAACGCCCGTAAAATCTGTAGCTGTAATATCAAATCCTGTACCATTTGTTGTAGCTTTTGCAGCTGTAGCATCTACAGTATCTTCTACAACTGGAGCTTCTGTAGCATCATCAGAGAATGTTTCAGCAACCGGAGCTTCAGTCTCAACAGCAGCATCTGTACCATCACTGAACTCAGCAGCCCATACCGGCACATTAGAAGTAGCAAGCATTGCAACTACAAGAGACATACTTAATGTCTTTTTTGCCATGCCCTTCTTTGTGTTTTTAATCTTTGTCATGATTATAGTTCCCCTTTCCTTAATATAACTATTTCTTTTTGGGTAAAGATTCCTAGACATAATCTGTCTGTTATGGTTAATAATAGTGCTTTAGCCAGTTTTTGTCAAGGGTAATGCTCAAGAATTTTACGATTTTTTTAAATTTCATACACTTCAAAAGCATTTATTTTCCTTGATTTTTCGGGTTTAAAATCTATAACTTGTTACAAATGTGGTGAGTTTTTCCTGTTTATCACAAGATGATGTAGTATTCTCTTTTTTTCCGATTCTAACAGTTAATCCTGATCTGTTCTGGAAGCTGGCTTACAATCTTTCGGAAATTTCCCGAGGTCAGATATGTATCTTTGAGTTGTTTCTTACTATATTTATATATTGTGTTTCTTGTTTGCTCTATCAAATAGGCAGTGTAAAATTCTTCCCAACTGAAATATCGTCTGCTGTCTGCCAGTTCATAAGTCTTTTCTGTTACTTCAGAAGTTTTATCTATAATATTTGCTCTTAACAACAAATACTCAAATGATTCCGGTGCGTATAATACGATTTTATTTCTGGTATCTCTTATATATTGCATTACATGCTGCATTTCCGGACCGAAGGCGGCTCCGTCTACAATTGCAAGGATTTCTTTTTCTTGACTTTTCTGCAGATATGGAAGTATGTTGCTTTTTCCTTCTGCTGAGCAACATGTTTCTCCGAATAATTTATGATAGAATTCGTATCCTGAATTAGAGTCTTCTGTTATTACCAGATCTGGTTGGATATCCTCTTTTGCCTGCAAATTATATAACTGATAAGTTTCATTATATATTCTTTTGGCGTTTTGATATTTCTGACTGTCTCGCTCTTGTCTCATGCCGTAAATTTCTTCGATACTATATGGTAAATGTTCCAGACTATCCCTTGTGACCAAAACGAAGTAATTATCGCTGCCTTTTACCATTCTGGTAAATTCTTTACTGCGTAAAAATGGTGCTCCTTCATCAATAAATATAATACATTGCTGCAGTGTAGCAAGTCTTTCTTTCCATGAAGCGTTTTCTATTACTACACATCGTTTTTCACATATTTTTGTAATTCCTGATGATATGCCATTGTTCTCATAATCAGAAATCATTCTAAGGAGTTCTGTTTTTCCTGTTGCAGAATCTCCCTGAATGACAGTGATATTTCTCTTTACTGTAAGATGATAATGAACTCGTTTGTTGTATATTTCAATATCATACTTTCCTGTCATGTTTTATCATCCTCTCAATAATCGGTTTACAATGATTTCGTCATCCAGTTCAAGCATGGAGTGAACCGTTTTTCCTGTGTTTACAATATAGATATCAAATGGCTGTTTTCCAAAGTTCATGATATAGCCCAGGCGAATTGTGATGTCTTTTTGTTCTGCCAATTTTAAAATCCATTGTGCACAGTTGTTTCCGCAGGCAGATGCGTTAAATATATGATCTGGATCATTTTGCATCAATATCAGAGTTTTTACTCCTCCTGAAAGGCGTTCTGGTGGAATCGGGCCGAGAAATGGACTGTCGATCATGCATGGACCTTTTACCTCTGATCCGTCTATATCTTTGATCATTTTTCTGGAAGTTTCTGATGTGATCCACTCATCTTCATATGTGTTGTTGAAAAATACATCAGGATTAAAAATATAATTGTCTCCCGGATTGTCCCCAAAAAATATTTTCAGCATCTTGTATTCCTCCATTCTGTCAAAACTGATTATCTTTTCTTATTTTATCAAAAATATCTTCCTGTTTCCAGCATCACAAAAACAGAAGAGAACTTTTTTTATCATTCTCTGCTGTTTCTCTACCATCTGCTTTAAGGTGTTAAAGCAAACATATTATTTCTTTCTGACAATAACCTTATCCAGATGCCAGATATCATCTACATATTCCTGGATAGTTCTGTCGGATGTGAACTTGCCGCTGCATGCTGTGTTGAGGAGTGCTTTCTTAGCCCAGCCTTTTTCATCTCTGTATGCTGCTTCTACGCGTTTCTGTGCGTCTGCATAGGAACGGAAGTCTGCGAGGATGAAGTAGCGGTCTGCTCTGTCTGTGTTCTTTGTGTTGAGAAGTGAATCGTACAGGTCACGGAAGAGTTCTGTATCGCTGGAGAAGGTTCCGTTGATGAGCTGCATCAGTACCTGACGGATTTCTTCGTCTGTATTGTAGATTACGTTTGGATCGTATCCGCCGTTGTTTTCGTAGTTGATTACTTCGTCGGAGCTTAAACCGAAGATGAATGCGTTTTCTGCGCCAACTTCTTCTACGATCTCTACGTTAGCACCGTCCATTGTTCCAAGTGTAGGAGCACCGTTGAGCATGAACTTCATGTTACCTGTACCGGATGCTTCTTTACTTGCTGTGGAGATCTGCTCGGAAACGTCTGCTGCTGCGAAGATCCACTCAGCGTTGGATACTCTGTAGTTTTCGATGAATACAACTTTGATCTTGCCGTTGATGGAAGCGTCGTTGTTTACTACGTCTGCTACGGAGTTGATGAGTTTGATGATCTTCTTGGCTGTTGCGTAACCTGCGGATGCTTTTGCACCGAAGATGAATGTTCTTGGATAGAATTCCATTTCCGGATGCATCTTGATCTGGTTGTACAGATAGATAACATGCAGGATGTTCAGGAGCTGACGTTTGTACTCGTGAAGTCTCTTAACCTGTACATCGAAGATGGAGTGCGGGTCTACTTCTACGCCATTGTGCTCAAGGATGTATTTAGCCAGACGCTCTTTGTTCTTGAACTTAATGTTCATGAATTCCTGGAGTGCTTTTTCATCATCTGCGTAAACTGCCAGTTTCTTTAACTGCGGAAGGTCTGTGATCCAGTCCGGTCCGATATGCTCTGTGATCCAGTCTGCAAGGAGTGGATTTGCGTGGAGCAGGAAACGTCTCTGAGTGATACCGTTTGTCTTGTTGTTGAATTTCTCAGGCATCATTTCATAGAAGTCTTTTAATTCCTGATTCTTCAGGATCTCTGTATGAAGGCGTGCAACACCGTTTACAGAGTAGCCTGCTGCGATTGCAAGGTGAGCCATCTTAACCTGTCCGTCATAGATGATCGCCATCTTTTTGATCTTCTCATAATTTCCCGGATATTTTGCCTGGATCTCAAGGATGAAACGACGGTTGATCTCTTTGATAATCTGGTATACACGCGGAAGCAGTCTGGAGAAGAGTTCGATCGGCCATTTCTCAAGTGCTTCGGACATAATTGTATGGTTTGTGTAAGCAACAGATTTTCTTGTTACTTCCCATGCTTCATCCCATCCAAGTCCTTCTTCGTCCATGAGGATACGCATTAACTCTGCTACTGCTACAGTCGGATGTGTATCATTCATCTGGAATGTTACTTTTTCATATAATTTATGGATATCGTCATGTTTCTTTTTATATTTGGCAATTGCTGCCTGGAGGCTTGCAGATACAAAGAAGTACTGCTGTTTCAGTCTCAGCTCTTTACCTGCATAATGATTGTCATTCGGATAAAGAACTTCTACGATATTACGGGCAAGGTTCTCCTGCTCTACTGCTTTCTTGTAATCACCTTTGTCAAAGGAATCAAGCTCGAAGTCTACGATCGGCTCTGCATCCCAGATACGAAGTGTGTTTACTACATCATTGTCATATCCTGTGATCGGCATATCATAAGGAATGGCTTTTACAGCCTGATATCCTTCGTGGATAAATTTGTTTCCGCCCTTTTCAGGATCGTACTCTACTCTTACATATCCACCAAAGTGTACTTCCTTGGCATATTCCGGACGACGCAGTTCAAATGGGTAGCCGTTCTTTAACCAGTTATCCGGTACCTCGATCTGATAACCGTTCTGGATTTTCTGTTTGAACATTCCGTAGTGGTAACGGATTCCGCAGCCATATGCTGCGTAATTTAAAGTTGCGAGAGAATCAAGGAAGCATGCAGCCAGTCTTCCCAGACCACCGTTTCCAAGTGCCGGATCCGGTTCCTGATCTTCGATACAGTTAAGGTCAAATCCCAGCTCTTCGAGAGCTTCTTTTACTTCACCGTAAGCGCAAAGGTTGATCAGGTTGTTTCCGAGAGCACGTCCCATCAGGAATTCCATGGACATATAGTATACGATCTTCGGATCCTGTTCGTCATAAGCTTTCTGTGTTGCAAGCCAGTTATCAATGATAACGTCTTTTACAGAGTAGCTTACTGCCTGGAAAATCTGCTCCTGTGTAGCTTCTTCAATTGTTTTTCGATAGAGGAATTTTACGTTGTCTTTTACGCTTTTCTTGAATGCCTCTTTCTTGAACATTTCGTTTGTCATTTCATACCTCCCGTAATGGTTTCACTGTTCACTTTATTCTCAGCAATACACCTTGCGGATATTGCCGGTGAACCTCTTCATTCCGTCAACTCTTCTGTTTTCTCATATCAGAGAAATTGGGGGCAAAGAATCTCCGCCTCCAATTTCCTCTCTGAAATCAGACTGTCAAGGATAATGATACTCTTTTTTCGACAGTCTGTCATGTGTATAATTGCCGAATTTTATAACATTTTTTTGTTATCGTTACTGTTCACAGCAACACGCTTCGCGATGCACAGAATTTATGCTAATCGCATAAATTCGCGCGGTATGTCTCGGGTTTTCTATGAAATACCTGTAACTTATCATTACCTTGTCAGTAATTGACCGAATGTTGTCAATTACAGTTTCTTAACACCCATAGTTACTGCTTCTTTGTTGATGTTCCACTCTTTCACATAACCATCGGTCTCGCCAAGTACCATTTCGTCTGCAAGTACTTCTGACTTGATCTCATCTTCGTGTGCTTTCATGACATCCTGGATCTTGTCGTTTCCGTGAGCGTATACTACGATCTTGTCCATAACTTCGAAGCCGGCTTCCTTACGCATGGTCTGGATCTTGCTGATGATCTCACGTACGAATCCCTCTTCGATCAGTTCAGGTGTCAGGTTTGTATCAAGGACTACGGATGTTTCACCGTCAGATTCGGATACATAGCCTTCTGTCTGTGCTGTTTCAATAAGAAGGTCTTCTTCTGTAAGCTCTACATCGTTTCCGTTGATATCCAGTTTCAGGACACCGTTGGTTCTCAGTTCGTTCATTGCTGCTGTTCCATTGATGTTTGTGAGAGCCTGTCTGATTCCTCCAAGGAGTTTACCGTATTTCGGTCCTACTGTACGAAGCTGTGGTTTGAAGCTGTAGGAGATAAAGGATTCTACATCATCTGCGAATTTTACTTCTTTGACATTCAGTTCATCTGCGATGATGTCAGTGTAGAATTCACTCATTTTCTTCTCAGCTTTTACATACATGGTTCCGATCGGCTGACGGTTCTTGATGTTTGCTGTATTTCTGCAGGCACGTCCCAGAACTACGATCTCCAGAAGCTCTTTCATATCTGCTTCCAGATCTTTGTCGATCCATGCTTCGTTTACAGTTGGGAAGTCACAGAGATGGATACTCTCCGGAGCATCTTTATCCACGCTTCTTACCAAGTTCTGATAGATGTCTTCTGTCATGAACGGGATCATCGGAGCTGCTGTCTTGGCGATGGTTACCAGTGCATGGTACAGAGTCATGTAAGCATTGATCTTATCCTGCTCCATTCCCTTTGCCCAGAAACGTTCACGGCTTCTTCTTACATACCAGTTACTCATCTCATCTACAAATTCCTGGAGTGCTCTTGCTGCTTCCGGGATCTTGTAGTTTGCCAGATCATTGTCTACAGCCTGAACAGTTGTGTTTAATCTGCTGAGCAGCCATTTGTCCATTACAGGAAGCTGGTCATAGTTCAGTTCATATTTGGTCGGGTCGAAGTTGTCGATGTCTGCATATAATACGAAGAATGCGTAAGTATTCCACAGTGTGCTCATGAATTTACGCTGTCCTTCCACAACTGCCTTGCCATGGAAGCGGTTCGGAAGCCATGGAGCACTGTTGATGTAGAAGTACCATCTGATGGCATCTGCGCCGTATTTGTTCAGTGCATCGAATGGATCAACTGCATTTCCTTTGGACTTACTCATCTTCTGTCCGTTCTCATCCTGAACATGTCCCAGAACGATTACATTCTTGTATGGTGCTTTGTTGAAGAGCAGTGTGGATTCTGCAAGGAGTGAGTAGAACCATCCACGGGTCTGGTCTACTGCCTCGGAGATAAAGTTTGCAGGGAACTGCTGCTCAAATAATTCTTTGTTTTCAAATGGATAATGATGCTGTGCGAAAGGCATTGCTCCTGAGTCGAACCAGCAGTCAATAACCTCCGGTACACGATGCATTTCTCCACCGCACTCCGGACACTTCAGTGTGATCTCATCGATGTATGGGCGGTGAAGCTCTACTGTCTTGGCTCTCTCATCACCGCTCATCTCGAATAACTCCTGACGGCTTCCGATGGAATGCATATGTCCGCATTCACACTGCCAGATGTTCAGTGGTGTTCCCCAGTAACGGTTACGGCTGATACCCCAGTCCTGAACATTTTCAAGCCAGTCGCCGAAACGTCCTTTACCGATGCTCTCAGGGATCCAGTTGATTGTATTGTTATTTCTGATTAGGTCATCCTTAACTGCTGTCATCTTGATGAACCAGGATTCTCTTGCATAGTAGATCAGTGGTGTGTCACATCTCCAGCAGTGTGGATAATCATGCTCGAATTTCGGAGCATCGAAGAGCTTGCCTTCTTTGTCCAGGTCTGTGAGGACCATAGGATCTGCTTTCTTTACGAAAACGCCTGCGTATGGTGTCTCTTTTGTCAGGTTACCCTGTCCGTCTACGAACTGTACGAATGGCAGTTCATAGTTACGTCCGATTCTGCTGTCGTCTTCACCAAATGCAGGTGCGATGTGAACGATACCTGTACCATCACTCATAGTAACGTAGTTATCACAGGTTACGAAATGAGCTTTCTTTTTCTGTTTTGCTGCTGCCTCTCCTGCACATGCAAAAAGCGGCTCGTATGCTTTGTATTCCAGGTCTGTTCCTTTGTAGGTTTCCAGAACTTCATATGCTTTCTCGCCTTCTTCTTTTGCAAGCTTGCCAAGGACTTTGTCAAGGAGTGCTTCTGCCATATAATAGGTATATCCGTCTGCTGCCTTTACTTTGCAGTAAGTCTCATCCGGGTTTACGCAGAGTGCAACGTTGGACGGAAGTGTCCATGGTGTTGTTGTCCATGCAAGGAAGTATGCGTCTTCACCAACAACCTTGAATCTTACAACTGCGGAGCGCTCTTTTACAGTTTTGTATCCCTGGGATACTTCCTGTGCGGAAAGCGGGGTACCGCAGCGTGGACAGTAAGGAACGATCTTGAAACCTTTGTACAGAAGCTTCTTGTTCCAGATTTCTTTCAGTGCCCACCATTCGGATTCAATGTAATCATCGTAATAAGTTACATATGGATGTTCCATGTCAGCCCAGAAACCAACAGTAGAGGAGAAATCCTCCCACATTCCTTTGTATTTCCAGACGCTTTCCTTACACTGTTTGATGAATGGCTCCATACCGTATTCTTCGATCTGCTCTTTGCCATCCAGACCAAGTTTCTTCTCTACTTCCAGCTCTACCGGAAGTCCGTGGGTATCCCATCCTGCTTTACGCGGAACCATGTAGCCCTTCATTGTACGGTATCTCGGGATCATATCCTTGATAACGCGGGTAAGTACATGGCCGATGTGCGGTTTACCGTTTGCAGTGGGCGGTCCGTCGTAGAATGTATAGGTTTCTCCTTCTTTTCTGTTCTCCATACTTTTCTCAAAGATATGGTTTTCTTTCCAGAATTCTTCTACTTTTTTCTCACGGTCTACAAAGTTTAAGTTCGTATCAACTTTCTGGTACACAGTAATTTACCTCCTGTTTAAATTATTTGTATCAGACACCTGAAAATATGCAGGACGTTTATATACACTGAAAAATATTTCCGGTGTCCTTTAAGAACGAAAATAAGCCCATAAAAAAATCGCCCTTTTGTAAAAGGACGAAGGTTTATTGACGTTCGCTATACCACCTGTTACATTGTACGGGCATCCTCTGCCGATACATGAATCTTTTAACGGGGATTTCCGTCAGCTCTTACCTGTCTGTACACCCTTCAGAGCTGCAACTCCGGAGTGATCTTCACTGCATTTACTCACCACCGGGCTCACACCCTCCCCGGTTCGCTGTCTGCTTTCCCCTGCAGTTACTCTCTCCATCAACGTTTTTGTGGACATATCATTTATTTAACTATGCGGATTCATTATAAGGTCACAAAATTCACTGTGTCAAGTATTTTTTTGAATATTAGGGTAATCCTGTTACTGTTTAATAACACTGGTTACTGTCAAACTCCCGAACAGTAACACACTGTTAACATACTATCATATAAATTTTACACAGGCATTGTAATTAATGATATAATAAGGTAGAATATTTTGTCCGAACGTCATTTAAAACGATGTACTAGAGCGTGTTTGAAAAAGGCTTTCTGCAAGATGTGCGTCACAATTTGTGGGAGATTTCTCCCGGATGAGGGCGCCGTAGCGGGCTACGGCAACCGAATTCGGGTGAAATATACCGCAAAGTGGGGCGTGCAGATTGCAGGAATGATTTTTCAAACACGCTCTAGGATATGGAAAGCAACTACTATGTATATTTAATGAAGGGTAATTTCAAATGTTTAAAACAAAATTTCATAAATTAATGAAACGTTTCCTCACCGGAATGCTTTGTGCAGGGATTCTGACCTCTCAGCCTGCAGTCACTTACGCTGCCGAGACCTCTGCCACTCCTGAAGCCGGTCATTCAGAAACCTATTCACAGGCCTCAGATATCGATTCTGTCAAAGGATGGCCCACAGGTCCTAATATCGAGGGACAGTCCGCAGTGCTGATGGATGCAGTCACTGATACTATTCTTTATTCCAAGAATGCCAAAGATAAGCTATATCCCGCCAGTATCACTAAGATCATGACCGCTCTTCTGGCCTGTGAATATCTGGATATGAACGATACGATCACCATGTCGCAGGAAGCGGCTTATGGGATTGAGGCCGGAAGCTCCAGCATTTACGCAGAAACAGGAGAGGTTTTCACAGTAGAGCAGGCCCTGATGGCTCTGATGCTAGAATCCGCCAATGAGATGGCTCTTGCTCTGGCAGAAAAAACAAGCGGTTCTGTAAAGAAGTTTGTTGAACTGATGAACCAGAGGGCAGCTCAGCTTGGCTGTAAGAACACCCATTTTAATAATCCAAATGGTCTTCCGGATGAGACGCATTATACCACCGCAGGTGATATGATGAAGATTGCAAAGGCAGCCTGGTATAATCCCAGATTCCGTAAATTTGTGACCACACAGGTTTATGAGATTCCTCCGACTAATAAGCAGTCTGAAACCCGTTATCTTCTCAATCACCATAAGATGATGCCCGGACAGTCTTATGCATACGATGGGGTTCTGGGAGGAAAGACCGGATACACCGATGCAGCGGGAAGTACGCTTGTCACCTATGCCAAGAGAGGAAATTCCATTCTCATTGCAGTTGTGCTGAATTCTACAAACGGTGCTTTTCCTGACACAACTTCTCTGCTGGATTACGGCTTCGACAATTTTGAAAAAGTAGACTTGAATATAGATACCGATCCGGTACCGGCAGCATTTCTTCCATGTGAAAAGCACCTGTTAAAGGACTGGAATAATCTGTGTTCCTTCTATTATATGAGGCATGTGTACGTAACTGTCCCCACAGGAACCGATGTGAGCCAGCTTGTAAAGAAGCAGAAACTTCTGAACAATTCTGTCGGTCCAAAGCGAATTAAAAGTAAATATTATTTAGACGGCCATATGGTCGGATATGGAATGCAATATGAAAAGGAGATCCTTTCAGATCTCCTTCTCAACGCTTCTTTTTAGTTTTCGCCTGAGGCGGAGGACTTCTTTTCTTTCACGAAGTTCCTCCGCTTCTTCTGTATCTGTGAAACGCAATGTCTTTACAGCGAAATATTTCTCATCTTCTGTTTTTCGGATGCGGATCTTGCCTCTTATCAGTCCATGTTCTTCACAATTGGATATGCTGTAATAAACCTTTGGATTATTCATAAACCATCGGAGTTTGCGCTTTGCAGGCAGATGACAGACCGGACATCTGGTGCTGGTCACCTCGCGGTCTTTCATGATTCGCTCTCTTGTAGCAAATTCTCTGGATACATATTTGTCATGATCCGGATAGGAAATATGTATCTCGTCTTTTTTCTTCTTTGGATTCTGGTAAACATCCAGTGACGGATGATTGATGATGATTATGTTATTTATTTTCTCCAGAACTTTTGCTGTATACCAGGCATCTGCAAGCGCCCGGTGAAATCCCCTGGATTTCTCTATTTTCAGCTCATCGATTGCATGCTCCAATGCACACCTGTGTGTACCGTCATCATAACTGATACTGTATAGTTTCTGCACATCATAATAGGTCACAGGTCCGGGAAGCAGATCCAGCAGGCCATAGAACTTCATATTTCTCTGAAGTTCCATCACGTCCTGATTCCCCCAGGTAAAAAAGTACCAGTCTTCTCCGCACCAGTCAATAAATTCCCTGACTGCCTGCTCAAAGGGCACTCCTTTCATAAGATCTTTATAATCTACATGAATTACCTCATGGATGCTGTCATGAATCCATTTATAGACCTGTGGTTTGATCAGTCGGTGAAAATGATCCGTTATTTCTTTTTTGCTGTTTACTTTTACAGCCCCAATCTCAATAATCTCAAATGGAAGCCTGTCGTTACGTGTTTTCTTTCCCGAAGGATTCTGATTCCATTCCAGGTCAAAGACAATATAGTTCATTCATCCGGTCCTTTTTGTTTATTACTTTTTCGCATTTATTTTCCACTGCTGATAAACATATTATTTCACAATCTTCAGTTCATACTGTCTGGTTCCCAGACCAATCTTCTCTGCCTGATCCAGTGTTGCCTGCCATTCAATGTTCGGGTTGGAATCTTTGAAATGGTCGTGGTGGCAATGCCAGTCAGGTTTTGCCAGGTGTTCTCCAAGCTGGCTGTTCTCGATCGGAGTTGCTTTCAGACAGGCATCTGCGCAGGCCTGGTCCAGAGCAACCGGGTCAAAGCTTGCAAACATTCCGATATCAGGAAGGATTGGTGCATCATTTTCGCCATGGCAGTCACAGTTCGGGCTGATATCCTGAACAAGCGCTACATGGAAATGCGGACGGCCATGACAGACTGCCTGTGCATATTCTGCCATCTTACGGTCAAGAAGTTCATTCGCACTGCTGTTTGGATTGTATACTGCATCAAAACCGCAGGCTCCGATACAACGGCCGCAGCCTTTACATTTATCATAATCAATGACTGCTTTTTTATTCGGATATGTAATCGCATCACTTCCGCACTCTTTCGCGCAGCGACGGCATCCGCGGCAGAGTTCTTCATTTACTGCAGGTTTTCCGCTGGCATGCTGTTTCATCTTACCTGCGCGGCTTCCGCATCCCATTCCGATATTCTTCAGTGCACCGCCGAAGCCGGTTGCTTCATGTCCTTTAAAGTGGCTTAAGCTGATAAAAATATCTGCATCCATGATTGCATGTCCGATCAGTGCAGTCTGACAATATTCACCGTTAACTACCGGTACTTCTACTTCGTCTGTACCGCGTAAGCCATCACCGATGATGATCTGGCATCCTGTTGAAATGCTGTTAAATCCATTGAGATTTGCGCACTCCAGATGCTCCAGTGCATTCTTACGGCTTCCCGGATAAAGAGTGTTGCAGTCTGTGAGGAACGGAAGTCCTCCCTGCTCTTTACAGAGATCAGCTACTGTTTTTGCGTAATTCGGGCGCAGGAAAGCCAGATTGCCAAGTTCTCCGAAATGCATTTTAATAGCCACGAATTTTCCATCCATATCAATGTCTTTGATTCCGGCTGTAACGCAGAGTTTCTTCAATTTATCAAGCTGGCTGGTGCCAACCGGACATCTGAAATCAGTAAAATAAACGGTTGATTTTTCCATCGTTTTTCCTCCTGTTTTTATTGATCAAAATTTGATTTTCTTTTTTATTTTATCACAAGATGCAGGTTCTTTTCGAGATATTTTTTCTTACATCTGTTCGTAAAATTTTGTCACCTTTTTGTATTCTGCAGGCAAAGTGATCTGCTCTACCACAACATCTCCATCTTCTGCATTGTGGTAACGGTAAATGTAAACGCCCTCCTGGATCTCATCTCCTTCAATCAGAGAAACTGCCAGATATCCCTGTCCTTCAAATTCAAAGGTATCCATGATCGCAAAATCCCGTTCTGTTCCGTCAGATACCGGGATGCTGATTACTTCATATTCTTCCATAGTATGTTTTCCTTTCATTCATAAGCAGTCTTATTCTTATTTTCGCTGTTTTTTATTGTAGCAAAGAGTGTTAATTATATCAATCCTATTTAACCGAATCAAGTAAGTCGTTACTGTTCACTCCGTTCACAGTAACAGTAAGGTCCCTGCGGGTTACAAAAAGAAAGACTGCACCTCCAATGAGCACAGCCTTTCCGGTTTGGTATATTTTATTCAGTTCTGCTTACAATTGCTTATGCCATAATCGGTTTTAATGCTTCTGCAAGCTTCTCTTTCTCAGCTTCTGCCTCTTCCAGGTTCTTGCCGAGAGTTGTGTAATAGATCTTGATCTTTGGTTCTGTTCCGGATGGGCGGACAACTACTGTCTCGCCGTTATCCAGCTTGTAGATCAGTACGTTTGCTGCAGGAAGTCCTGTTTCTTCCGGTTTCTGATAATCTGTTACTTTTACGATAGCATGACCTGCGATCTCTGTGAGAGGTTTGTCACGAAGTCCCTGCATCAGAGCTGACATCTTATCCATTCCGCTTAATCCCTGGAATTCGAAGCTGTCTACTTTATTCAGGTAACGTCCGTACTGTGCATAGATCTCTTCCATTCTCTGTTTCAGGGAACTTCCGATGCTTCTGTAATATGCAGCCATTTCACAGATCAGCATAGATCCGATAACAGCATCCTTGTCACGTACATATGGTCCTGCAAGGTATCCGTAGCTCTCTTCAAATCCGAAGATAAATCTGTCTACTTCATCTGCTGCTTCAAGCTGTGCGATCTGATCGCCGATCCACTTGAATCCCGTAAGTACGCTTCTGAGTTCTACTCCATAGTGCTCTGCCACTGCATCTGCAAGTGGTGTGGAAACAATGGATTTCACTGCTACCGGGTTCTTTGGCATTGTACCTTTTTCGATACGGCCTGCACAGATATAGTCAAGAAGGAGTACACCTACCTCATTACCTGTTACCAGCTCATAGGAACCATCCGGGCATTTCATTGCGATACCAACACGGTCTGCATCCGGGTCAGTTGCAAGCATTAAGTCTGCACCTGTTTCTTTTGCAAGATTTAATCCAAGCTCCAGAGCTGCAAAGATTTCCGGGTTCGGATAGCTGCAGGTTGTGAAGTATCCGTTCGGATATTCCTGTTCCGGAACGATTGTGATATCTGTGATCCCAATATCTTTTAATACCTGAGTTACAGGTACAAGTCCTGATCCGTTTAACGGGCTGTAAACCAGTTTCAGTCCTGCTGTCTTGCAGAGACCCGGACGAACCTGACGGGATTCGATAGCTTCATAGAGAGCCTGCTTGCAGTCATCTCCTACGAAACGGATTTTTCCCTGTTCTACGCCTTCTGCAAAGGACATATATTTCGCACCTGTAAGTACGTCTGTTTTCTGGATCTCTTCATATACGATAGCAGCTGCATCGTCTGTCATCTGGCATCCGTCAGGACCGTATGCTTTGTATCCATTATACTTAGCCGGGTTGTGGGATGCTGTTACCATAATACCTGCATTGCATTCATAGTAACGTGTTGCAAAGGAAAGTGCAGGTACAGGCATCAGTGCGTCATAAATTCTGACATTGATATCATTTGCTGCCAGTACGCCTGCTGCTGTTTTTGCAAATACATCACTCTTAAGACGGCTGTCATAGCTGATGGCTACTGTCTGATTACCGCCCTGTGTTTTTACCCAGTTCGCAAGTCCCTGTGTTGCCTGGCGAACTACATAAATATTCATACGGTTGGTTCCGGCTCCGAGAACTCCGCGAAGTCCGGCTGTTCCAAATTTCAGCGCTACTGCGAAACGATCTTTGATCTCTTCATCATTTCCTTCGATTTTGGATAATTCCGGATTAAGATCCGCATCCTGCAGATCTGCTGCCAACCAACGTTTGTATTCTTCCTGATACATTTTGACCACTCCTGCCTTATTTTTTAGATTTTTTAAGATATTTCCATAATATCATAAATCAGACAAATCAGCAACAAAACAGCGAGATTTCGGTCAAATTTTAAAAGTTACTTTCTTTTCTGTTTGTCTGCTCTCTGCAGGCATTTCCTATATTGGTCAGGCAGAGCACTGTGGCGATCAGGAAAATTCCGGGGATCAGAATGATCCACCAGGAACCTGTCATTAATGCCTTATCTGACAGAGACAGCATACTTCCCCATGTGATAACCTCTATCGGAAGTCCAATGCCCATAAAGCTTAAAGTAGCTTCAGAAATCATTGCAGTTCTTACATTCATGACTACCATAAACATAATGGATGAGAAAAAGTTCGGCACCAGATGCTTCCACAAAATACGGAAGAATCCCGCTCCCATACATCTTGCAGCGATGATATACTCACTGTTTCGTATCTGCCGTACCTCTGTGCGTACTACTTTCGCAATACTGGTCCAGCTGGTCACACCGATCACAAAGGACAGACTCAGGATATTTGCATCTCCCATAATAGCCTGCAGCAAAATGATCAGGAGCAGAGTTGGTATACTTAAGAATATTTCTGTAAATCTCATGATCAGTTCATCAAGCCAGGCAGGTGCCACTCCACTGAAGGCACCGACTACCACTGCAATAAAAGTAGAAATAACTGTGGCTAATCCACCGATCAGGATCGAGATTCTTCCTCCATACCAAATCATGGAAAAAATATCCCTTCCCATAGTATCTGTTCCAAAAAGGAACTCCCTGTCAGGAGCTTTATTATAGTTTAACAGATCCATATAAGCAGGATCCTTTGTCATGATCAGTTCCGCACACAGGCAGCCCAGTACGATAAGAATCAGGATTGCTGCTGAAACAACGGGTTTTCCCTGATACCACTTTTTCTTTGATTTGGGAATTACGGTTTCTGTCTTTCTGTTTCCTGCCAGTTCAAATAAATGATTGGTCATCCTTCTACTACCTCCGATTTCTCGGTTATTACTTCATCCTTCATACGGGGATCTATCTGTTCATTAATAGTCTGACTGACGATATTACAGAAAATAACCAGGATTCCTGACATCATACAAAGCAGCATCAGCAGATTGTAATCATGATATCTGGCACTCTCATAGGACAGAGCTCCGATTCCGGGATAAGAGAATACACTTTCTACCACATAGGTTCCTCCAAGTACATGGGGGACTGCAATGGCCATAATACTCAGATAAGCAGGCATTACATTTCGGACACAATGTCTGAACATAAGCTTTTTCTTATCCAGGCCTTTTGCCTTTGCCAAAAGTACATAATCTGTGCGAACCTCTTCAAGGATCTTATTTCGGATCATGTAAGCATAATACCATAAATGCTCCATGACCACGATGGTCAGAGGCATGATCAAATGCAGCACTCTGTCACCGATATCTCCTGCATTTCCTGTACTGTAAGCACCACTGCTTGGCAGGATCTTAAGATTTACGGAAAAAACAAGGATCAGGACCAGGGCCATCCAGAACTCAGGAATACAACTGGATATGGTTCCCAGCTTACACAGGATCCGGTCTGCCAGCCGGTTTTCGTACCAGGCACACAGGATTCCCAAAAGCAAGGCTCCGGCAAACATAATGATAAATCCGATTCCTCCAAGTACAAGTGTATTGCCAATACGGCCGCCGATCACTTCTACCACATCCTGTTTATATTTAAATGAAATTCCAAATTCTCCATGAAAGGCATTTTTTACCCACTTCACATACTGCACAGAAATCGGTTCGTTCAATCCCAGCTTTCCCATAGCCCATTCACGTTCTTCCGGACTCATCTTCTCTGTACGGTCCCCATAATAGGAGATCAGCGGATCTCCCGGTGCAAGACGGGCTACATAAAATACAGCTACAGACAATATAAATACTGAGATCAGGAATATCAGGCATTTTTTACCATAGTAGACTAACTTTTTTTGTCTCATTATATACTGCACCCCTTTCCTTCAGCCGGAAGCATTGCAAAATGTCCGGGTGACACTTCTGTCCACACGCTGTTTTCCATTCCTTCGCCATCATAGTACTGCAGAACTCTTTTTCTCTCCCTGATCGGGTCAGGAACAGGAATTGCAGACAGCAATGTTTTTGTATAAGGATGCACCGGATTGGAATACAATTCTTCTGATGGCGCCAGTTCTACCAGTTTTCCATGATACATAACTCCCACACGGTCACAGAGATACTCAACCATAGCCAGGTCATGAGCTATAAACAGAAATGTAAATCCATGCTCCTCCTGCAGATGACGGAACAGATTGACGATCTGGGCCTGTATGGACACATCCAGGGAAGCTATAGGTTCATCAGCCACCAGAAATTCCGGTTCCATACACAGAGATCTGGCTATGGCCACTCGCTGCCTCTGTCCCCCTGATAATTCAGATGGATAACGATCCAGGAAACTGTTCTCAAGTCCTACATATTCCATCTGAAAAGCAGCTTCCTTCACAAAGCTTCCTCTCGGAGGTGTGATATGCTGGATTCTCATTGGTTCCGTAATAATATCTGACACCTTCATTTTCTGGTTCAGACTGGATGCGGAATCCTGAAATATCATCTGGCGGCGGGTCTGCAGCATTTTTTTATGCTTTTTGAATTCCTTTTTGTCGCAGATATTTACATCTTTATACCAGATTTCTCCCTGAGCCGGCTGATATATATTCATCAGACATCTGGCAACTGTGGACTTTCCTGAACCGGATTCCCCTACCAGACCAAAGATCTCACCTTTATGGATCTGAAATGAGACATCATCTACAGCCTTTACCTTGATTTTTTTTGTCAGATGAAACTGCTGAGTCAGATGCCTGACATCCAATAAAACTTCTTTACTCATGCGCTGTTCCTCCCATAGATGATTTGATCTGCGGTGCTCTTGGATCCAACAGCCAGGTTGCCGCATAATGAGTATCTGTTATCTTAAACATAGGCGGCATTTCTTCATAATCAATATTCAGAGCATATTCATTTCGACATGCAAAAGCATCACCTTTCGGCGGATCTATCAAAGTAGGAGGCATGCCGGGGATGGTGTACAGGCTTTCTTTTCCATTTGCAAATGCAGGCAGTGATCTCATCAGTCCCCATGTGTATGGATGTCTGGGATCATAATACACTTCCTCTGCTGTACCGATCTCTACGATCTTGCCTGCATACATGACTGCCACTCTGTCTGCCACACGTGCAACCACTCCCAGATCATGGGATACCAGTATGGTAGCTGTTCCAAGCTTCATCTGTATTTCCCGCAGAAGATCCAGGATCTGTGCCTGTATGGTCACATCCAGTGCAGTAGTTGGTTCATCTGCAAATAAAACATCCGGATCTGCTGCCAGAGCAATGGCCATAACACATCTCTGACGCATTCCTCCGGAGAACTGCCAGGGATACTGATGATATCGTTCCTTTGGATGGGAGATACCTACCAGTTCCATAAGCTCCAGAACCTTCTTATTTACCTGTTCCTTCGTGTAGTTCTTATTGTGGATCACCACTGCTTCCCCAATCTGTTTTCCAATTTTAATAGTTGGATTCAGGGATGTCATAGGATCCTGAAAAATCATAGAAAAAACTCTTCCACGCAGTTTCTGCATCTCCTTTTCCCTGTAACAGGTGATATCCTGTCCGTTCACACAGATGCTGCCCTCTTTAATCTTTGCACTTGGCGGCAAAAGCTTCATGATACTTTTGCAAAGCACACTCTTCCCGCATCCGGATTCTCCAACTATAGCCAGCACCTCTCCCTTTTTTAATGAAAAAGACACATCTCTTACTGCCTGGACTTCTCCGGCAGGACCGTCAATGCTGACTGAAAGATTTTTAACCTCTAATAAATGTTCCATTTTTAATCCTTTTTCCGCTCGTGTAAAAAGGGGGCACCTTTAGTGCCCCCGTCACAACCTTTATCTTTTTATTCAATAGTCCAGTCTGCTACATTCCAGAAGATTCCAACTCCATGATGTCCCATAATTGTATCAGGATCAATTCCTTTAATATTGCTGTCAGCAACATAGTTGGCATCAATATAGCAGATCATTGCATAAGCCGGATCCTCTGCCAGAGCTTTCTGGAAATTAGCATAGGCTTCTGCACGAACTTCCGGATCAGCTGACTGTCTTGCTTCTGTCAGATACTTGTCAACGTCTGCATTAGAATAGCCGGAGTAGTTTGCTCCCTTATCTGTTCCGAATACTTTGTATGTATGGTCGTCAGCGTCAAATGGGCTTCCCCATCCGATCAGGAATGCCATCTGTCCTGCCCAGTCTGTCTGTGCAGGGATCTCTACTGATACATCCATGCCGATCTCTTTCAGTTCCTGTGCTGCGATCTGAGCCATATCAATACGTACCTGATCTCCTGCACTTACGCTGATTACAAATCCCACTTTTTCGCCGTCACGATAATAGAATCCGTCATCCCCCATCTCGCATCCTGCAGCTTCCAGAATTTCTTTTGCTTTTTCAGGATTGTAATCATAATGCTCTACATCTTCATAATTGTAGATATTTCTCTGAAGAGGTCCATAAGCCGGCATTCCCTGTCCAAGGAGAACTGCGTCGATGATCGCCTGACGGTCAAGTCCATAGCATACTGCCGGGATCAAATCACGGTTTTTCTGCCAGTATTCATTTCCAAAGTTAAACATGATTCCACGATAGTCAGAAGTCTTCATATCATAGCATGTATATGCATCATCATCTGCAAAAGTCGCCGCATCCTTTGGTGTTAATAATGCCATATCAAGTTCTCCGGATTTTAACTGAAGTGCTTTCGCATTGTCATCCGGTACGATCTTGAATACAACTTTATCAATGGAAGGCTCACCCTTAAAATAGTCTTCGTTCTTAACCAGTGTGATCGCCTGTCCCTCATCCCAGGATTCAATCTTGTATGGACCTGTTCCTACCGGATTACGGAAGAAATCAGAGGTCTGCATATCTTCTCCCTCAAGCAGATGCTTAGGAAGAACCGCCATTGTCATATAGTCAAGGAATGCAACGTTTTTGTCCTCAAGCTTGAACGCAACCGTATGATCATCAATAACATTGATCTCTTCTACGTCCTCGTAGTTGGGTGCATTCTCAGAACCGTTTTCCGGATCCATGATCGCTTCAATAGTAAATTTAACATCCTCTGCTGTCACAGGTTCGCCGTCCTGCCACTTGGCATCTTCTGCCATATGGAATGTATAAGTATTGGTTTCATCATCAAAATCCCAGCTCTCTGCCAGTCCCGGAACTACCTGATTATCTCCGTCATGTGCAGTTAAACCGTTGAAGATCAGAATATTGATCTCTCCATGTTCATCCATAGCAGGATTGATCCTGGTATAATCTCCGCTTCCGTATACCAGTGTTGTTTCTTCCTCTGCCAGTACAGGCACTGTTGTTCCGGCACTGACCAGTGATACAGTCAGAAGCACTCCGGCCATTGTCAATAAACCCTTTTTCATTTCATGTTCCCTCGCTTTTTCTTTATTGGTAACTGGCTTTTATGATATCAGACAATTCTGACATCAGTAAGCCCTGCGGGGGGATATTGACATATTCCTTTTTGTGCCTTATATATGCCATATATGGCATACCTGCAGCAGTATCATTACTCTCCATCGCAGTGCGATCCTGCCCGGAGTGTTATTTATGTTATAGGAACATTACAGAGTAATTTCCTATAACATAAATAACACTCCGCCTTTAGTATTTCACTAAAAGCGAAGTGTCCTGATATTAATATAATTTTGCACCAGCCGGAATATGGTCATCTACCATCAGAAGATGAAGTTTTTCTTCGCCCTCTTCTTCATGGATTGCACTAAGTAACATTCCACAAGATTCAATTCCCATCATTGCTCTAGGTGGCAGATTTGTGATAGCTATAAGTGTCTTACCTACCAGTTCTTCTGGTTCGTAGAATGCGTGAATACCGCTTAAAATGGTACGTTCTACGCCTGTTCCATCATCCAGAGTAAACTGTAAAAGTTTCTTTGACTTCGGCACTGCGACACACTCTTTTACCTTTACTGCACGGAAATCGGACTTGCTGAAAGTCTCAAAATCTACCTCATCTTTGAACAATGGTTCGATTTCTACCTTTGAAAAATCAATCTTCTCAACTGGCTTTTCTGAAACCGTTTTAGCCTGCGCAACGTTGTTTGCTTCGTTCTTAGCAGCGCCCTGGGACTTCATTGTCGGGAACAGCAGTACGTCACGGATTGCCTGGCTGTCTGTAAGCAGCATAACCAGACGGTCGATTCCGTATCCGATACCACCTGTAGGCGGCATACCAATCTCCAGTGCATTCAGGAAGTCTTCATCTGTGTGGTTTGCTTCCTCATCTCCTGCGTCAGCAAGAGCATCCTGTGCTTTGAAACGCTCTCTCTGGTCAATCGGGTCATTGAGCTCGGAATATGCGTTACACATTTCCCATGTATTGATGAACAGCTCGAAACGCTCTACCTTATTCGGATCAGAAGGTTTCTTCTTTGTCAGCGGAGAAATCTCGATCGGATGATCCATGATAAATGTTGGCTGGATCAGTTCTTTTTCACAGTATTCCTCGAAGAACAGGTTGATGATATCACCCTTCTTATGACGTTCTTCATATTCAATATGATGCTCATCTGCAAGCTTCTTAGCTGCTTCATCATCTGCAACTTCATCAAAGTCAATTCCTGCATATTTCTTGATCGCATCATTCATGGTCAGACGTTCAAAAGGTTTGCTGAGGTCGATCTCGATACCATTGTAGGAAATCTTCGCAGAACCACAAACCTTCTCTGCCAGATAACGGAACATAGACTCAGTCAGTTCCATCATGCCTTCATAATCTGTATATGCCTGATAAAGCTCCATCAGAGTAAACTCCGGATTATGACGGGTATCTACACCTTCATTACGGAATACACGTCCGATCTCATAAACTCTCTCAAGACCACCAACGATCAGTCTCTTCAGATAAAGCTCAAGAGAAATACGAAGCTTAACATCTTCGTTCAGTGCATTATAATGAGTTTCAAACGGTCTTGCTGCAGCACCGCCTGCATTTGCAACCAGCATCGGAGTTTCCACTTCCATGAAGTCACGGTCTGCAAGGAAGTTACGGATTTCTTTCAGAATCTGGGAACGTTTGATAAATACGTTCTTGCTGTCCTGATTCATGATAAGGTCTACATATCTCTGACGATAACGCATATCTGTATCTGTCAGTCCATGGAATTTTTCAGGAAGAATCTGTAAGCTCTTGGAAAGAAGAGTCATGCTTTCTGCATGGATAGAAATCTCACCTGTTCTTGTTCTGAATGCAAAACCTTCCAGTCCGAAGATATCACCGATATCGGATTTCTTAAAATCTGCATAAGAATCTGCTCCGATCGCATCTCTTGCTACATATACCTGAATATTTCCCTGTAAATCCTGGATATTGCAGAAAGAAGCCTTACCCATAACTCTCTTGAACATCATACGGCCTGCGATCGCTACGTGGATCGGGCTTGCGTCCATGATTTCTCTTCTCTCTTCATAATCTTTCTTAACAGCTTCCTTTGCCTGTTCTTCATCAAGACCTGTTACATCTACTTCTGCACGATCTTTGAGAAGTTCTGCCTCATGTGCTTCATAAAGACTCTTCACTTCCATTGAGTGATGAGTCTGGTTAAACTTTGTAATCTGAAATGGGTCTTTTCCATTAGCCTGAAGATCTGCCAGTTTATCGCGACGTACCTTCAGTAACTGGTTTAAATCCTGTTCCTGCTTCTGCTGTGCCACCTTGGTTCCTCCTTATATACTTGTATAATTATTATTTGTTCGTAACTGTTCAGTACCTTCACAGTTACGAGCCAAAATGCATTAAAAATCACCTGCGGTGATGGCATTTTGGCTTGTATATCTCGGGATTTTGGTACTTACGTGCCAAAACACCTCGCGGGATAGTAGACTACTGAATAGTTACATTTATTCTACATTTCCATGTGATATCAGATGTAACAGAAGATTCCATTCAACAGAATCCTGTATTTTCAAATATCAATTTATCAGATATACAGACAAAAATAAGAAATAACAAACTTCTTATTGTCTTCTTATTATCTGCTTATATAGTCAGAGAAAGGTGCGCGTTATGCCTTTGCATGATAAATCTCTACGCGCACCTCAGTCATCTGTCTCTTATACGTTTCTCTGGATCTCCAGAACTTTGTATTTCATGATTCCTGCCGGCATCTCTACCTCTACCACATCGCCTGTATGCGCACCGATAAGTGCTTTTCCTACGGGAGATTCGTTGGAGATTTTGCCTTCAAGGCTGTTAGCCTCTGTGGAACCTACGATCTTCAGCTCGATGTCTTCTTCGAATTCAAAATCGTGTACTTTAACCTTACATCCAACGCTGATCTTGTCCAGATCTACTTCGTCCTCTACAACAACTTCAGCATTCTTTAAGATCTTCTCGATTTCTTCGATACGTGCTTCAATGTCTCTCTGTTCGTCTTTCGCTGCATCGTATTCCGCATTCTCAGATAAGTCGCCCTGTTCTCTGGCTTCCTTAATTTTCTCTGCTACTTCTTTTCTCTTTACTACCTTTAAATCATGCAGCTCTTCTTCTAATTTTTTAAGTCCTGCATAAGTTAGTAAGTTTTTCTTTTCTTCCATAATAACCTTACTCCCTTTCAACATCCGGTATAGTCTTCTGCGTTTCTTTTCGCCCCGGATCACTACATGGATTTATGTGCTTCCTGATACATCATACCTGAAAAAGGGCAGACTTATTCTAGGATATTCACAATTTCTGTATTATACAAAAAAGCACCCGGATTGTCAAGCATTCCGAGCGCCTTTGCTATTGTTTATATTTCTCATTTCACATGGTTTTAACTTTTATGCTAATCTTGATAAAAGCGCCTCCAGCGCTTCATAACTTTCTATGGTGTTTGACTCTCTTCTGAGCCCTGCGCTGTGACGCATGCCTGCAGTATACCAGGCAACGTGTTTACGCATCTCACGGATTCCTACGAATTCCCCTTTTAATTCAATCTGTTTTCTGGCATGACGCAGGATCATTTCACGTATTTCCTCTACAGACGGGCGTTCCAACAGTTCTCCTGTTCGGAAATAATGGTTCAGTTCGCGGAACAACCAGGGATTTCCCCTTACTGCACGTCCCACCATAACAGCATCACATCCGGTCTGTTTTACCAGTGCTTCTGCTTTCAGCGGAGAATCTACATCTCCGTTTCCAATTACAGGAATGGTAATCGCTTCTTTTACCCTGCGGATCGTATCCCAGTCTGCAGTGCCGGAATAGTACTGCTGTCTGGTGCGCCCATGCACTGCAAGTGCTGCTGCTCCCGCATCCTCAATACGTTTCGCGATTTCAACAATATCTACCTGTTCATTCTCAAATCCGATTCGCACCTTGACAGTCAACGGTTTACTGATTGCAGATGATACTTTTCGAACGATCTCTTCAATCAGATTCGGGTTCTTCAACAATGCAGATCCCTCGCCGTTATTGACAACCTTCGGCACAGGGCATCCCATATTGATGTCCAGGATATCGAAATCTCTGTCCTCAATGGATTTCGCAACCTCTGCCATAAGATCCGGTTCACTGCCAAAAAGCTGCATGGAAACCGGGTGCTCACATGGATCAATCTCCATCAGGGCAATGGTGTTCTTATTGTGAAAAGAAATCGCTTTTGCACTGATCATTTCCATACAGATCAGTCCGGCCCCCTGCTCTTTACAGAGCGTTCGAAATGGCAGGTCTGTGACACCTGCCATTGGTGCAAGAACAAACGGATTATCAATCTGTACGTTTCCTATTTTCCACTGCATCTTCATGAATGGTTCTCTTGCCTGTACCGGCTCATTCCTTGTCTGCATGGATTCAGTCCTCACTGCCCGATGTTTTCTTCAGTTCTTCTTCCGGGATGTCTCCGAGAAAGAATACTTTATAATACATTTCCAGAGATTCCAGAAGTTCTTTCTTGTCCTGCTGAAGCTGTTTGATCTTCAGTCCGCTTCCGATCTCATCGTAGCGGGCATCTGCTTCCAGAGCTTCTGTTTTAAACTGAAGTCTGCCGTTTTCGTCAAATTCCAGAGTCAGGATTCCTCCTACATCCTCTGTGTAAAGAACACACATGATCTGAAGCTCTTTCTTCACATGATCCGGAAGTGCATTGAAATCCTGATTAAAATAAAATTTCTTCTCATAGGCACTTGCGCCGCAGAGAGTAATGTTGTCCTGATACATAAATTACTGTTTCCCTCTTTCGAAATTATTCAGAATCTTTATACATAGCTGTAAAGCCCACGCACTGAAACCTCTCCTGCGCTGACTTTCACAACTTCTTTATTCTGCCTTTCCACAAGCAGTTCACCTTTTTCATCAATCCCCCTGCAGATTCCTTCGAAACTTCTGTCACCATCGATCACTCTGACCGGCTGGTTCAGATTTGCAAGGATTCTATGGTAATCATCCAGCAGATGAGTAAAATCACAGGTCTGGATAAATTTCTCATAGTTGATCTCGAAATATTTCATCACCAGTGCGATCACCTGATTTCTGTCATATTCATGACCGCCCTCCAGAATCAGTGAAGTCGCTTTGTCCTGCATTTCTTCCGGAAATTCTTTCAGGTTTACATTGATTCCCACTCCGATGAGAACATAATTGATCTTCACACCATTTGTTCCCATCTCGGTCAGGATACCACAGATTTTCTTCTTAGAGATCACAATATCATTGGGCCATTTAATACTTACGTTAAACCCCAGTTCCTCTGCTGCCTGTGCCACTGCCATTCCCATAACCAGTGTCAGCATAGACGCATACTGCGGTGAAAATTCCGGACGTAAGAGCAGTGTCATCATAATAGAGCTGCCCTCCGGCGCTTCCCATCTTCTGTCAAAACGCCCTCTTCCCGCAGACTGAAATTCCGCAACTGCCAGAGTTCCATGCTCTGCACCATCTTTTGCCAGACGCTTGATCCATGAATTGGTAGAATCTGTTTCTTTTGCAAAATGGACGGTTTTGCCCGCCCATTTTGTGTCTATCGCCTGTGAAATTGTTTCTTCATTATACAGATGTGCCATTATTTGTTCTCCGGCTCTCCTAATGTTGCTACCATAACAGCTTTGATGGTATGCATACGGTTCTCTGCCTCATCAAATACTTTGGACTGCTCAGATTCAAATACTTCATCTGTCACTTCCATGTCTGTCAGATTGAATCTCTCGCCCATTTCCTTGCCGATCTTTGTCTTAAGGTCATGGAATGCAGGCAGACAGTGAAGGAAGATTGCTTTCTCTCCTGCGTTCTTCATAACGTCCTTTGTTACTTTATAAGGTGTCAGATCATGGATTCTCTCTGTCCATACCTCATCCGGCTCACCCATAGATACCCATACGTCTGTATAGATAACGTCTGCATCCTTTGTTCCTTCCTGAACATCCTCTGTCAGAGTGATGCTTCCGCCGGATGCTTTTGCATATTCCTCGCACTGAGCAACTAACTCTGCATTCGGGAAATATTTCTTAGTTGTGCAGGCTACGAAATGCATGCCAAGTTTTGTGCAGGCAATCATCAGGGAATTACCCATATTGTAACGGGCATCACCCATGTATACAAGCTTACGTCCTTTTAAATCTCCGAAATGCTCACGGATTGTCAGCATATCAGCGATCATCTGTGTCGGATGATATTCGTTCGTAAGGCCATTCCATACCGGAACACCTGCATGTTTTGCAAGCTCTTCTACGACTTCCTGACCAAATCCACGATATTCGATACCATCATACATTCTTCCCAGAACTCTTGCTGTATCTGCAATGCTCTCTTTCTTACCGATCTGAGAACCTGTCGGATCCAGGTATGTGCTTCCCATTCCAAGATCATGGGCAGCTACCTCAAAAGAGCAGCGGGTTCTTGTACTTGTTTTTTCAAAAATAAGTGCAATATTTTTGCCTCTGTAATATTCGTGAAGCTCGCCGGCTTTCTTCTTTGCTTTAAGTTCTGCGGATAAATCAATAAGATATGTGATCTCCTCCGGTGTAAAGTCTTTCAGTGTCAGAAAGTTTCTTCCTTTTAAGTTCATAATAATTCTCTCCCCGATGTCATTTATTCTCTTTTGTTATTTGTCTGTCTCCGCTTTCGGATCAGTGACGATCTCTTTCAGCGAACTTGCCAGACCTGCGATTCCCTGAATATCCGACGGAATAATGATCTTGGTTGCCTTACCGTCTGCTGCCCTGGCAAATGCTTCCAGACTCTTCAGTGTCAGAACTGCCTCATCTGCTCCTGCCTCTCTGATCATGCGGATACCCTCTGCATTGGCATTCTGAACTTTCAGAACTGCCTCAGCCTGTCCTTCTGCCTCCTTGATCATACGCTCTTTCTGAGCCTCTGCGCGGAGGATTGCTGCCTGTTTCTCAGCTTCTGCATCCAGAATTGCGGATTGTTTCTTACCTTCTGCAACAAGGATCGTAGATTTCTTCTGACCTTCTGCGATCAGGATTGCTTCACGACGTTCACGCTCAGCTTTCATCTGTTTCTCCATTGCATCCTGGATAGCTGCCGGAGGAATAATGTTCTTCAGTTCCACACGATTGACCTTGATTCCCCATGGATCAGTAGCTTCATCAAGAGAAGCTCTCATCTTGGTATTGATCGTCTCACGTGATGTAAGTGTCTCATCCAGTTCCATGTCACCGATAATATTTCTTAAGGTTGTTGCGGACAGATTCTCGATTGCCATGATCGGATTCTCCACACCGTAAGTATAAAGCTTCGGATCTGTAATCTGAAAGAATACGACAGTATCGATCTGCATGGTTACGTTATCCTTTGTGATAACCGGCTGCGGTGGAAAATCCACTACCTGTTCCTTCAGATTTACCTTTCTGGCCACTCGTTCAATAAACGGAACCTTGAAGTGAATTCCTGTACTCCAGGTCGCCTGATAAGCTCCCAGACGTTCCAGGATTACTGCATATGCCTGTGGTACAATGCGGACGCAGGATGCAAGAACCCATACCGCAATAACGATAATAACTATCAGAAAAACCACGCCCATAACTAATCCTCCTTATTCTGTTTTACGATAAGTTTCACACCTCGGATCTCTTCGATCGTTACAACGGTGCCTTCGCCGATTTTTTCGTCATCAGCAGAACGTGCAGTCCATTCAATGTCATTGATACGAACCTGGCCTGTCTGCGCCAGATTGTCAATCTCCTGAATCACAACTGCTTTCTTTCCAATCAGACTGTTTGCATTGGTCTGTATGGTTTCTTTGTTGAAGTACTTCATTGCCAGTGGTCTGGTAAAGATGAGAAGTACCAATGAAACACACAGAAACAGCAATATCTGTACAGTGAGGTTCGCTCCTGCATAACATGCAATAGCAGCGACCAGTGCGCCGCCGGCAAACCAGATGGTGGTCAGTCCTGCAGTAATCGCCTCTACAACAAGCAATAATGCAAGAATCCCAAGCCAGATCAAAGGCTGCATGAAACTCCTCCTTTCGTCTGCTATCGTCTCTGACGAGCAGCTTCATACATGAGAATTCCGGATGCCATGGCAGCATTCAGAGATTCTACTTTTCCACACATAGGAATCCGTATCAGACAATCAGCACTGTCTGCCGCTTCATCTGTCAGTCCTTTTCCCTCGTTGCCGATCAGGAAAGCAGTTCCTCCTGTGTAGGATTCCTGATCATAAGAGTTCTTACCATGCAGATGCGCCGCAAATGTGCGGATATTTCTGTCTTTCAGTTCCTGTGCTAATGATACCACACTTTCCACATATAGGAAAGGCATTCTGTAGACAGAACCCATGGTTGATCGTATAACCTTCGGGTTTGTGATATCCACGCAGGTCTTTGTCAGAAGAACTCCGCTTACTCCGGCACCCTCTCCTGTACGGAGAATAGTTCCCGCATTTCCCGGATCCTGCAGATCTTCCAGAATCATAACCAGCGGATTTTTCCCGCCGAGAATATCTTCCATTATATAAGAAGGTTTCTTAAGCACTGTCATAATTCCCTGCGGCGTCTGCGTATCGCTCATCTGTCGAAAAACAGAATCTGTTACTATTTCATATGGAAGTTTCTCCACCTGAGCCATCAGTTCTGCATCACCGCTGAGAGCTTCTGATACATACACCTTCGAAATCCAATCCCTAGGTGCTTCGCCGAACATTTTTCTTCCTTCTGCAACAAAAAGCCCTTGTTCTCTGCGGGCTTTTGTTTTCTGGTTCAGCTGTATGATATTTTTTACCTGTCCGTTATTTACACTGGTGATCATATCTTATCCTCAATTTTCCGAAACCTTATTCAGGTCACTGTTTGCTCCTGCTGCAACAACTGTGCAGTCTGCCGGAAACACTTCATCCGGCGCCACATTCATATTCATCTTATCGCCATGCTTCAGACCGATCAGATTGATGTTATACTTTTCCCTGACCTTCAGCTCCCGAAGTGTTTTTCCTATCCATTCCCGCGGGATCTTAAATTCTGCCATACTGAAATCAGAAGAAAGCTCAAACATATCGACAAATCCACTGGAGAGAAGATTTCTTGCAACTCTGATACCCATGGAATGTTCAGGATAAATCACCTTATCTGCCCCTATTTTCTCCAGTATCCTGCCATGAAGAGAATTCATTGCCTTCGCCATGACAAAAGGAACTCCAAGTTCTTTCACCTGCATCGTTGCTGTAATACTGGCCTCCATATTCTCGGCTACTGCGATGACCGCAACATCTACGTTCTGAACTCCAAGCGATTCCAGAATTCCCGGATCACGCACATCTGCCTTGACAGCATAGGAAACTTTCTCTGCGATATCCTGCACATTATCATCTTTATCGTCAATGGCAAGTACATCGCAGTTCGCCTCTGCCAGAGTAAGGGCTACCGTCATCCCGAACTGCCCAAGACCGATCACTGCATAAGATTTGTTCTTCATTTTCTTCCTCATTTCTCTTTCTGAACATATATTCATTATCCTCTACGAATATCTGCCTGACTGCCAAACCGTTACTATCCAATCATAATATCTTCTTCTGCCAGATGTGAATCTGCCGGCATTTTCTGTACACGTACAGTCACTGCAGTTCCCAGAGTCAGCGGACCGATTCTTCCCAGATACATAGTCAGGATCACGATCCATTTGCCTGCTGTATTCAGGCAGGATGTCAGCCCTCTGCTAAGTCCTACCGTTGCAACCGCAGATGTAATTTCATAAACAACATCTTCTATAGGTGCTTCCGGCATGGCTGCACACAACAGCATACTCATGAGAATAAGTACTGTAAGTACCATACCTGTCACTACGATGGCAGAACGGATATAGCTGTCTCTGATTCTCCTGTGGTGTACTTCCACATCCCGTTTTCCCTGAAGATTGGATTTCAGACTCAGCAGAAGGACCGCAACTGTTGTTGTCTTAATTCCACCTGCTGTTCCCATAGGGGAACCGCCGATCAACATCAATATCAGGCACAGCATATAAGTTGCATTGGAAAATCTCTCCTGGCTTACAGTGAAAAATCCGGCTGTTCTTGTGGTAACTGACTGGAACAAAGATGCCATCCACTTCGTTCCCGGCGAATATGTCCCAATACTTTCCGGATTTCCATGATCAAACAGAAAGATCAGTACTGTACCGCCCACAACAAGTATCAGCGTCATCATCAACACAATCTTACTATGAAGACGAAGATTTTTAAACACACGTCCCACAGGAAGTTTCCCTCTGATGACTCGTTTGATCTTATCCCAGATATCCCACCAGACCACAAACCCAAGACCTGACATAATGATCAGTCCTACACTTGTAAAGTTTACGATCGGATCAGCAACATACTGAGCCAGGCTGTCCTCTCCAAGCAGATCAATACCAGCATTACAGAATGCAGATACTGCCGTAAAAACAGAGTATCCCAGACCTTTTGCCAGACCGAACTGCGGAATAAATCGAACTGCATAACACACTGCACCGATTCCTTCTGCTCCAAACACACAGATCAGAACTTTCTTCACCAGCCTGACCATCCCACCCATTCTGTCCATATTATAGGACTCCTGGATAACACGCCGGTTCCTCAGCGATATTTTCTTTCTCAGACTTATAAAAATAATACTGCCCAGGGAAATCAGTCCCACACCTCCGATCTGGATCAGGATAAGAATAATAATCTTGCCTGCCAGAGTCCAGTGAGTTGCCGTAACAACTGTCACAAGCCCTGTTACACATATACTTGTGGTTGCGGTAAACATGGCATCTGTAAAAGATGTGTGGTATCCGGGTGCCGTACAAAACGGCAGCCACAGAAGTAATCCCCCTAAGATAATCACCCCCGCAAAACCGAGGGTAATTATCTGAGCAGTATTTAATTTATGCAGTCTGTTATATAACTGCATCTTTTTATTCATTTGTTATTTGTTGTTTTTATCATAGTTATGAGAAAGTGACTGGCATACTTCCCACTGGTAATCAGAGATACCTTTCTGCATAGCAAGTGCTTCATTGATATCGAAGTCTACGAATTCACCGTGACGATATCCGACAACGCGGCATGTCTTGCCTGCAACAAGAAGGTCTACAGCCAAGGCACCCATCATAGATGCATATACACGGTCTTTACATGTCGGGCTTCCACCACGCTGCATGTGTCCAAGAATTGTAGCACGTGTTTCGATACCTGTGGCAGCTTCGATACGTTTTGCCATTGCTTCAGAATGACCGATACCTTCTGCATTGATGATGATGTGATGCTTTTTGCCTTTCTTACGACTCTCGATAATGTTATTGATCAGCTTCTGCTCATCATAGTCATATTTTTCAGGAACCAGAACGTCCTCAGCACCGTTGGCAATACCGCACCACAGAGCAATATATCCTGCACCACGTCCCATAACCTCGATGATACTGCATCTCTCATGAGAAGTGGAAGTATCACGTACTTTATCAATTGCTTCCATTGCTGTGTTTACAGCTGTATCAAATCCGATGGTATATTCTGTACATGCAATGTCAAGGTCGATTGTTCCGGGAAGACCGATTGTATTGATTCCGAGATTCGCAAGCTTCTGAGCACCTGCGAAAGATCCGTCACCACCGATGACAACAAGTCCGTCAATTCCATGTTTTCTGCAGATCTCTGCTCCACGTTTCTGGCCTTCTTCTGTACGGAATTCTGCACAACGTGCTGTATAAAGGATTGTACCTCCACGCTCGATTGTATCAGATACATCTTTTGCGCTCATGTCAATAATCTCTTCGTTTAACAGACCATTGTATCCTTTCAGAATACCTTTTACATTTAATCCATTGCTTAAACCTCTTCTGACAACTGCACGAATTGCAGCATTCATTCCAGGTGCGTCACCACCGCTGGTAAGGACACCAATGGTTTTTATCTTGTTTTCTGCCATCTTTTCTTCCTCCATCTTCTGAATCTATCTCATTTTTACTATACACATATCCGGGTATAGTTTAGCGCATTTCTATAAGTTTTTCAATCCTCTTTCTACAACTTTAACATTGGTTTTACCATATTTTTCGTACATATAGTTCAGCCATGAGTCCTGAATTTGTGCATGATATCCAACCGGAAGCTTCTTTATGGCCTTTACGTCTTTCAGGTAGATCACAACAGCACTGTCACCCGGTGAACGTCTGAGGTCTGCAAGCAGTTCCTGAGATTGCTGTGTGTAGCTTTCTTTATTGTCAAACTGTATCCAGATTTCCCTTGGCATATTGTCAAAGGGACGGATTTTTTCAAGGATCAGTTTACTGGCACGATCGTCCTCTGCAGATACTCTGCCCTGAATGAATACTCTGCCTTCTTCATTCAGGAACTGCTGACTTTTCTCATAATCTCTGGGGAACACAACTACCTCCACTGTTCCTACCAGATCCTCCACTGTGAGGAATGCCATAACCTTATTATTCTTTGTATATTTGATGGTTTTATCCGTAATCATTCCACCGATAATTACTTTCTGACCATCCATGACTTTCGGAAGATTTGTTTCTTCATCCTGCTGAAAATCCGAGGTTTTCGCAGAAATGGTTTTCTCCATCATTTCCCGGTAATTTTCCAGAGGATGACCACTGAGGTAGATTCCCAGAACTTCCTTCTCATATCCCAGAAGTTCCTCTTTTCCGAATTCCTCCACATCGGGCATACGGATTTCAAATTCTTTCTTGTCCTCCTCGCTTACCAGATCAAAAAGACTCATCTGGCCTGCCAGTGAATTCTTCTTCTCCTGACTGATACTGTCTGAAATCTTCTGATAAACCAGCATTTTCTGGCGGCGGTTACCATCCAGGCAATCCAGCGCACCTGCTTTGATAAAGTTTTCTACTGCACGCTTATTCATCTGCGGAGAGTTTCGTTCCATAAAATCCTTCAGGGAACGATATTGTCCGTTCTCGTCCCTCTCTCTTACCAGGCTTTCAATAACCGGACGTCCCACACTCTTTATAGCGGACAGGCCATATCGGATTGCACCGTTATCTACAGAAAATCCGTACATTCCACAGTTCACATCCGGTGGCAGAATCTTAATCCCCATCTGTCTGCAGACCAGAATATATTCTGCAACCTTATTGGGAAAATCAATAACCGATGTCATTAATGCGGCCATAAATTCCACAGGATAATAATATTTCAGATATGCAGTCTGATAGGAAACAACTGCATAGGCTGCTGCATGGGACTTATTAAAAGCATATTTGGCGAAATCGATCATTTCATCATATATTTTATTTGCCGTTGCCTCATCAATTCCATTTGCAATACAGCCTGGAACTCCCTCTGCTTCATTTCCGTAAACAAAGTTCTGGCGCTCCTTTTCCATGACAGAGGCCTTCTTTTTGGACATTGCTCGACGTACCAGGTCGCTTCGGCCCAGAGTATAACCTGCCAGGTTCCGAACAATCTGCATAACCTGCTCCTGATAGACAATACACCCATACGTAGGCTTCAGGATCGGCTCCAGCTGAGGGCAGTCGTAACGGATGGTATCCGGACGGTTTTTGCCCCGGATATACTGAGGGATAAAATCCATGGGGCCCGGACGGTAAAGAGAAATTCCTGCGATCACATCTTCCAGACTCTGAGGCTTCAGTTCCTTCATGAAATTTTTCATTCCCGCACTTTCAAGCTGAAATACACCATCAGAACGACCGGTGCCAAGGGAATCCAAAACCTTTTTATCATCATAATTGATTTTCTGCATATCCAGAGTCACTCCTGCATCCTTCTGGATCAGCTTTACTGCATTCTGGATCACAGTCAGAGTACGAAGTCCCAGGAAGTCCATTTTCAAAAGTCCCAGCTCTTCCAGTGTTGTCATGGTGAACTGTGTGACAATGGAACCATCCGACGCTCTGGAAAGCGGTACATATTCAGAAACATCTTTCTGACTGATAACCACACCTGCAGCATGCATGGAGGTATGCCTGGGAAGTCCTTCCAGACGTCTTGCCATATCGATCAGATAATGAATTTCATCCTGCTCTTCATATGCTTTTTTCAGCTCAGGATTCATAGTAAGGGCTTTATCTATAGTAATATTTAATTCCTGCGGGATCATTTTCGCAATGGAATCCACCTGTGCATAAGGCATATCCAGTACACGGCCCACATCCCGGATCACACCACGGGCTGCCAGAGTACCAAAAGTAACAATCTGAACCACACAGTCATCCCCATATTTACGGCGGACATATTCAATAACCTCCTGCCTTCTTTCGAAGCAGAAGTCAACGTCAATATCAGGCATGGATACTCGTTCCGGATTCAGGAATCGCTCAAAGAGCAGATCATAACGTATAGGATCAAGCTGTGTGATTCCTAAGGTATAAGCAACAAGACTTCCTGCTGCAGAACCACGTCCCGGGCCTACCATAATGTCATGATCGCGGGCATATTTGATAAAATCCCATACTATAAGGAAGTAATCCACATAGCCCATGTTTTTTATAGTAGATAATTCGTAATTCAGACGAGCTTTTAATTCCTCTGTAACCGGCTGATAACGTTCCTCCAGTCCCTCGAAGCATAGCTTGTTCAGATATTCCCAGGATGTAAGACCATCCGGCACATCGAATCTTGGAAGCTTGGTCACGCCAAATTCAATCTCAACATGACATCTCTGTGCAATCTTATGAGTATTCTCCAGGGCCTCCAAAGCATATGGGAAAAGTTCTGCCATTTCTTCCGGGGATTTCACATAATACTGGCCGCCCTCATAACGCATTCTGTCCTCGTCTGCCAGTTTCTTGTTTGTCTGCAGACAGAGAAGAATATCATGAGGATCAGCATCCTCCGCCCTTGTATAATGCACATCATTGGTTGCCACAAGGTCAATCCCTGTTTCTTCGTGCATACGGAGAAGTTCCTGATTTACCAGTCTCTGCGCATGCGCCGCCGCCGGTGGAAATGTGGCTCATCTTATCTGCAAAGCCGAGCTGATTAACTGCTGCTGCGGAATCACCGCCACCGATGATGGTGGTGGCGTCGGTCTCTGCCAGTGCTTTTGCTACCGCAATGGTACCTGCTGCCAGAGTCGGGTTCTCGAATACGCCCATCGGTCCGTTCCATACAACCGTTTTGGCACTCTTAACAGCCTCTGCATACAGTTTTGCGGTCTCAGTACCGATATCCAGGCCCATCTGGTCTGCCGGGATCTGGTCTGCCGCTACATTCTGAACCTCGATCGGTGCGTCGATCGGGTCCGGGAAGGATGCTGCTACTGCTGCATCTACCGGAAGCAGTAACTTCTTGCCAAGCTTCTCAGCCTTCTCAAGCATCTCCTTGCAGTAATCTAACTTGGTATCATCTACCAGGGATTTACCGATTTCTTTGCCCTCTGCCTTCAAGAAGGTAAATGCCATACCACCGCCGATGATGAGGGTATCGCATTTCTCCAGCAGATTGGAGATTACGTTTAATTTATCTGCAACCTTTGCGCCGCCCAGGATCGCTACAAACGGTCTTACCGGATTTTCTACTGCGTTGCCCAGGAAATCGATTTCTTTCTGCATCAGGTAACCAACTGCGTTGGTGCCGCCCTTTGCAGTGATGAATTTGGTTACGCCCTCAACGGAAGCATGCGCTCTGTGGGAGGAACCGAATGCGTCACATACATAATCATCTGCCAGATCAGCCAGCTCTTTGCTGAACTGCTCACCATTCTTGGTTTCTTCTGCGCCACGGAAACGGGTATTCTGAAGCAGGACAACATCGCCCTCTTTCATGGCCTCAACCGCCTTGGTAGCTGCCTCACCGGTTACATTGTAATCGGATACAAATACAACATCCCTGCCAAGCTTCTCGGACAGGCGTACTGCGACCGGAGCCAGGGACTCGCCCTCGTTCGGACCATTCTTTACCTTGCCCAGGTGGGAGCAGAGAATGACTTTTGCACCTTCGCTGATGAGCTTCTGGATAGTCGGCAGTGCAGCCACGATACGGGTCTCGTCGGTGATGACACCATTCTTTAACGGTACGTTAAAGTCACAGCGCACCAGAACTCTTTTTCCTTTTAAATTTTTCAGATCGTCAACACTTTTTTTGTTTAACATAGAGGTTATCCCCTTTCCACATTTACATAATAATTGTACAAAAAAGAATGTGCCTTGGCACATTCTCGCGCCGAGGCGCGGTTGCTTCAGCAACCATCTACCTTTGCGCCGAGTGCGCATCCCTGCGGAGCGTTTTTTTGTTTCATAGGACGCAATTTCCTATGAAACAGAAAAGGGCCCGGCCCACATGTGACCGGACCCTTATGGAGTCTTTTGTAAGTTTTAAGAACTTATGCCAGCTCTGCGAAGTACTTAATGGTGCGAACCATCTGGCTGGTGTAGGAGTTCTCGTTGTCGTACCATGAAACAACCTGAACCTCGTACAGATCTTCTGCGATCTGAGCTACCATGGTCTGGGTTGCATCAAACAGAGAACCGTATCTCATACCGATAACATCGGAAGAAACGATCGGATCCTCGTTGTAACCGAAGGACTCGCTTGCTGCTGCCTTCATAGCTGCATTGATGTCCTCTTTGGTAACGCCTGCTTTCTTAACAACTGCGGTTAAGATGGTGGTAGAACCGGTCGGTACCGGAACACGCTGTGCGGAACCGATAAGCTTACCGTTTAACTCCGGAATAACCAGGCCGATTGCTTTTGCAGCACCGGTGGAGTTCGGAACGATGTTTGCAGCGCCTGCTCTTGCTCTTCTTAAATCACCTTTTCTGTGCGGGCCATCCAGGATCATCTGGTCGCCGGTGTAAGCGTGAATAGTGCTCATGATACCGGACTGGATCGGAGCGTAATCATTCAGAGCCTTTGCCATAGGTGCCAGGCAGTTGGTGGTGCAGGATGCTGCGGAAATGATGGTATCATCTGCAGTCAGGGTGTTCTCGTTTACGCTGTAAACGATGGTCTTTAAGTCGTTGCCTGCTGGAGCGGAGATAACAACTTTCTTTGCGCCTGCGTCAATGTGCGCCTGTGCTTTCTCTTTGGAGGTGTAGAAACCAGTACACTCTAATACTACATCTACGCCAATCTCTCCCCACGGAAGATCAGCAGCCTTAGCCTCTTTGTAGATGGTGATCTTCTTGCCGTCTACAGTGATGGAATCCTCGCCAGCCTCTACGGTGTGCTTGCCCTCACCGATGTGACCTGCGTATCCGCCCTGTGCGGTATCGTATTTTAATAAGTGAGCTAACATCTTCGGATCGGTTAAGTCGTTGATTGCTACTACCTCATAACCCTCTGCGCCAAACATCTGTCTGAATGCCAGACGGCCGATACGACCAAAACCATTGATTGCTACTTTAACTGCCATGATTCATTCCTCCTAGATTGTTAAAAATATGATGATTGTTAAAAACTCATCAACCTTGCTCTTATTGTACCTAATAACCAACAAAATAGCAAGCCTTTTTTTGCCATATTGACAAAAACCATGTAATTATCGTCTTGTTTTTGTCAAAGAAGCCCTCCGGAGTTCTGCTCCGAAGGGCTTTCTTTTGTGCTTTGTATACAGAATCCATGCAAAACATGTCATTCTGTTCATAATTATGTCAATTACTACATCTCGTCCTTGACATAGCCTGCCAAATTGTAGGCATGATCGGATACTCGCTCCAGGTTGCTGATGATATCCAGGAATACCACGCCTGCGGAAGCCTTGCACTCTCCCGCGGAAAGACGCTCAATGTGTTTCTCGCGAAGCTCTTCTTCCTGGCTGTCGACATCATCCTCGTACTGGCTGACCTTGCGCACTGCCTCCATGTTGCCGTTCTGTCTCGCGTCAATGGCATACTGGAAGGATTTTAACACACTGTCGCTGATGGATTTTAAGTCATCCGCACCGGTGGTAGAGAACTGAAGGCCGTGCTCTACCATGTACTGAGCCTGTTCTGCCAGGTTTTCCGCATGGTCGCCGATACGCTCGATATCGCTGACACTGTAGAACAGGTTGTTTACGACCTTCTTTTGTTTCTCAGTCAGGGAAAGGTTATCTACCTTAATAAGGTACTCGGTCAGCATCTTCTCCATATTATTGATGGTCTGCTCGGTCTTGAATACCGTTTCCACCTCATCGGAATTCACGGTCAGGACTGCATCAATGGCACGGACCACATTCTCATAGGTGATCTGTCCCATATGGACAACCTCAAGGGCTGCGGTCTCCACTGCGAATGCCGGAGACTCAAAGATACGCTCGTCCAGATGTTTGAGGGTGGCAGCAGTTTCCGCATCCTCTGCTACCGGCTCCTCCTCCGCCTTCTCCTTCACAACCATGCCGGAAATCTTAACCAGCACATCCGCGAATGGAAACAGCAGCGTGGTCATGGTCAGGTTGAAGATTGTATGGAAAATAGAAATCTGCACCGCATTGATGTTGGATGCCGCAAAGGCCGGACGCAGGCTGAAAAAGATAAATCCGATCGATCCGAACACAATCGCACCAATGACGTTAAAGGTCAGATGCATGACAGCCGCACGCTTGGCCGTGCGGGATCCGCCCATACTGGAAAGCATGGCAGTCACACAGGAACCAATGTTCTGGCCCAGTGTAATATAGATCGCCGCATTTGTGGTTACAATGCCGTTCATGGCCAAAGTCTGCAGGATACCAACGGAAGCAGAGGAACTCTGCAGAAGCGCGGTAACCAGCGCACCGATGATCATGCCCAGAAGCGGATTACCTCCTAATATTTCAAAGGCTTTCGCAAAAATCGGTGCATCCGTGTAAGGATTAATCGACCCTGACATAAAATCAAGACCAATAAACAAAAGGCCCAGACCGATCATGATCTCACCAATGGTCTTCTTTTTCTGACTCTTGGCAAAAACCAGCAGCAATGCGCCAATACCAATGATGGCCGGTGCGTAAAAGCCTGGTTTCATAACCTCAAAGGCATCACCCAGCTGGCTCATGGATACGATCCATGCAGTGATGGTGGTACCAATGTTAGCACCCATGATCACGCCGACCGCCTGGGACAGGTTCAATACGCCTGCACTTACAAAACCGACTACCATGACCGTTGTGGCTCCACTGGACTGGATGATCGCTGTGATCAATGCGCCCAATGCAACCGCCAGGAACCGGTTGTTGGTAAGCATCCCAAGGAAACTGCTCATCTTGCTTCCCGCCGTCTTCTGCATACCGTCCGCCATGATATTCATGCCGTAAAGGAACATACCAAGACCGCCCAGGAAACCAAACCCGTTTGAAATGTCGCTGATTGACATACTCTCCTCCTCGTCTCGCGTACTCTTTTCTCTCTATTCTCTTCAGTCCGCAAACAAATTAATCATACCATACCGCTTCTTCCATTTTCAACCGATTTTAAAATTTAGGTAAATTTTGGGTAAATAGTATGTAAAAATGCCCGTCACAAGTACCGTGACGGGCATTCTCAACGAATTTTGTTCAATTTCTGTTAATGATCTGCTGCGTAGGCCGCAAGTGCTGCCAGAATCGACTGGTTGCTGTTCCAGACATTGCCGAATTCACTTGCCGGCATCGGGCAGGCCACACTTCCCACCTCAATGGTCAGGCTCGGGATCGGGCTGTCCTTGATCTGGACATAATCTTTGAACCCTCCCTTGCCGCTGCTTCTGTTGGTACGGTATCCGGAAATGCCGGTTACCAGCTCAGCAAGCTCTTTGGACTGTTCCGCAACCTTATTTCCGGCAAAATCCCAGTACACCAGATTGCCCATGCTGTGATAGCTGATGGTCATCGTCCAGTTTGTGGAATTAGCCAGATTAGCAAGGGCCTTGCTCTCCGGCTCAGAAAGTGCGCTGGTTCCCTTGTAATTTGCATAGGAAGCATGGGAAGGTCCGGTGGTAATGGAGTCCCACAGAGCCGGGAAGTTCTGGTTTAGGTCCACACCGCGTCCATTGGCCTTCCACAAAGCCTGGTAGCGCTCAAAGCTCTGGGTAGTACGTCCGTCTGCCTGGTCCTGCGCGTAACACTGGCTGACAATCTGGCGCAGATCAGCGGAACGAAGGGCAGACACACCAAACTGGCTGATGGTAACCCCATCCGGATTGACCATCGGCACAATATGAATAGCCACTCCCGCAAGGATATCCGAAAGCTTTCGTCCCTGATAGCTTCCGCTGTCATAAAAAGCCAGCAGATGCTCTGCCTGCTTCATGACCAGAAGCGGCGTTATGTATTCCCGCGCGTGAATGCCCGCATGGATCAGGATGTGTTTTGACGCGTTCGGGTTTCCGATGATGATCTCGTAAAGACTGCGTCCGTCCAGGCTGGTCCCTATGGTGTTCACCTGCATATGGCTGCCATAACGGGATTTCAGACTGCTGATATCACGGCTCATCTGATCATAGCTGTATTTTTCAACTACCTTGACGATGGAGTCTGTCAGCTGGCCGGCAAATGAGAGATCACCGGCTCCGATCACCGACGGAACTACCACCCCCGCCGGACCTGACGATGCACCTGCTGCCTTACCGCTTCCTGCCGTGATGATGCCGGAACTTCCTCCTGCTACCGGTCCAGCCTGGCCGCCCGCTGTTACCGTACTTCCAGATGATAATGCGCCGCCAACAGTGACCGTGCTGCTTCCTGCTACGACTGTACTGCTTCCCGCCGTAACCGTACCGCTTCCTGCCGCACTGTTGTCAGATGCCGTAGTTTCTCCGGCTGTGACGGTTGTATTGCTGCTTTGTGCTTCTGCTGCAGGTGCCGCTGCGACAGTTTCTGCTGCTTCGCCTGCTGTTTCATTTCCTGCCCCGATAGTTTCACCGGGTGCTGATGTAAGTCCTGCCGGATCGGTTCCTTTTGTCACCGGTCCGTCCGCGTAAGCCATAAAAGCACTACTGGCCACCATAAAGGCAGCCAGAGCACCTGTAAAATATCTTTTACAGTTCATAAATTAGTTTTCACTTTCCTTCTTTGCAAGGTCGCCCGGCTTCATGCTGAGGCTGATCTTGCCCATCTTATCTACGTCAAGAACCTTCACGGTTACTATATCACCGATATTGACAACGTCTTCCACCTTCTCTACGCGCTTGTCAGAGAGTCTGGAAATGTGGATCATACCATCCTTCTTCGGCTTCAGCTCTACGAACGCGCCGAACGGCATGATGCGGACAACCTTACCGGTAATAATCTGTCCCGGTTCAATATCCGTCACGATATTTTTGATGATGCTCTTTGCTTTCTCAATCATCTCTTTGTCGGTACCGCAGATTGCTACGTTGCCCTCCTCGGAAATGTCGATCTTCACGCCGGTCTCCTCAATGATCTTGTTGATCACGCAGCCCTGCTTTCCAACCACATCACCGATCTTCTGCGGGTCGATGCTGATCTGGTCAATCTTCGGAGCATACTTGCCAACCTCTTTTCTCGGCTCAGAGATAGCCGGCTTCATGCAGGTATCCATGATGAAGAGTCTTGCCTCACGGCATCTTGCGATAGCACCCTCTACAATCGGTCTGGTCAGGCCATGGATCTTGATATCCATCTGGATAGCGGTGATGCCATCGGTGGTGCCGGTTACCTTAAAATCCATATCGCCAAAGAAGTCCTCGAGGCCCTGGATATCAGTTAACAGAACGAAATCATCGTCAGAATCGCCGGTAACCAGACCACAGGAAATACCTGCAACCATCTTCTTGATCGGTACGCCTGCTGCCATTAAGGACATGCAGGATGCACAGGTGGATGCCATGGAGGTAGAACCGTTGGACTCAAAGGTCTCGGATACGGTACGGATTGCGTACGGGAACTCTTCCTCAGACGGCAGTACCGGAATCAGGGCACGCTCAGCCAGTGCGCCATGACCAATCTCACGGCGTCCCGGTCCTCTGGACGGTTTGGTCTCACCTACAGAGTAGGACGGGAAGTTATAGTGATGCATATAGCGCTTGGATACTTCGTTCTCATCCAGGCCATCTAACTTCTGCTGCTCAGACAGCGGAGCCAGGGTGCAGACGTTGCAGATCTGGGTCTGTCCACGGGTAAACATAGCGGAGCCATGTACACGCGGAATCAGATCAACCTCTGCTGCCAGCGGACGGATCTGGGTGATCTCACGGCCATCCGGTCTCTTGTGATCTTTTAAGATCATCTTGCGAACAGTCTTCTTCTGATACTGGTAAACAGCCTCGCCAAGGACAGCCAGCCACTCCTCATTGTCTGCAAAAGCCTCTTCCAGCTTCTCAGTGATCTGACGGATGTTCTCCTCACGGGTCTGCTTGTCATCGGTGAAAACTGCCTCTTCCATCTGCTCCGGAGTTACAATCTCCCTGATAGCTGCAAACAGCTCTTCCGGAATTGCGCAGCTCTCGTAGCTGTGTTTTGCCTTACCGCACTCTGCCACGATGGTATCGATGAATTTGATGATCTCCTGGTTCACTTCGTGAGCCTTGTAGATTGCCTCGATCATCTTTGCCTCCGGAATCTCATTTGCTCCGGCCTCGATCATGATCACTTTCTCACGGGTAGATGCTACAGTTAAGTTTAAGTCACCCTGCTTCCACTGGGCCTGGGACGGGTTGATAATGAACTCACCGTCGATCATGCCAATCTGGGTCATGGCACACGGACCGTCAAACGGGATATCGGAAATGCAGGTTGCGATAGCAGCACCCAGCATAGCCACTAATTCCGGACGGCACTCCGGGTCTACGCTCATAACCATGTTGTTTAAGGTTACATCGTTGCGGTAATCCTTCGGGAACAGCGGACGCATCGGACGGTCGATGACACGGGAAGTCAGGATTGCGTTCTCAGATGCCTTGCCCTCTCTCTTATTGAAGCCTCCCGGGATTTTTCCTACAGAGTATAATTTTTCTTCATATTCCACGCTTAACGGGAAGAAATCGATACCGTCTCTCGGTTTGTCAGATGCGGTAGCGGTAGATAATACGGTGGTGTCACCATAGTGCATGAATGCTGCGCCGTTTGCCTGCTTTGCAACTCTGTTCACATCAACAGTCAGAGTTCTTCCGGCAAGTTCCATACTAAAACTTTTGTACATGGGTTGTCTCCTTTTCTCTTTCTATTTTAAATTCTATATATTCACAGAAGGCTCCGAAACTACTGCTCTGTACACAAAGGCTTGTATACACAGCAGCGGCTTCGGGATATGCCTTCCAGAAAATATCATAAAACGGAAAAAACAAAAGGGTGGAGATGACCTCTCCACCCTAACGTCCTAATTACTTTCTGATGCCTAACTTTTCAATCAGAGCACGATAGCCTTCCAGGTCGGTTTTCTTTAAGTAGTCAAGAAGACCACGTCTCTGACCTACCATCTTTAACAGACCACGTCTGGAATGATGATCCTTCTGATTGCTCTTTAAATGCTCAGTCAGCTCTGCAATTCTTGCGGTCAGGATTGCGATCTGAACCTCCGGTGAACCGGTATCTCCTGCTTTTCTGCCGTACTCAGCGATGATTGCTGCTTTCTTTTCCTTTGAAATCATGTTGATTTCCTCCTTAAAAATATTCTACTCACCGTAAACCAGGTCTGTGGTTGGAGTATCCAAAAGACTGGGTCCCGGCGTTAACTCATACCAGAATATAATAGCATATCCGTTTTTTTCTGTCAACTTGTTTTTAGCGAAGCTTATAAATAACTCTGGTGCACCACAAATGCCAGAATGATGCCCAGCGCAGCGCCCGCGGCTACCTGAAGCGGTGTATGACCCACAAACTCCTTTAACCGTTTCTGAATCTCCTGATTGTTTAAATTGAACCAGTCCTGCTCCATGATGAGGTTTAGAAGTTTTGCCTGTTTTCCGGTCTCCTGACGGACACCGATGGCATCATACATAACCACCGCAGCCAGTACAAAGCTGATGGCAAACTGGAACGACTCCACCCCGTAGCACAGTGCGGAAGCGGTAGTCAGCCCACAGACCGTTGCGGAGTGGGAGCTTGGCATGCCGCCGGAGCCCACAAGCCGTTCCGGGGTAAAGCTTTTATTCAGTCCAAAATCAATCAGTGTCTTTAAAATCTGGGCAACGGTCCATCCCACAATTGCGCTGATGAGTACCTCATTGCTCAGAAGTTTATCCCAAAATCCCATGTTGTAATCCTGCTTTCCGTGAACTGTAACTTCATTTGCTACTGCTCACGCGTTGCGCAAACAGCACCAGACATCAATAACCGATCAGCCAGTCGTAGAGTTCCTGGTATTTGCCGGCAGACTGCTGCCAGGAGAAATCTGCTGCCATAGCCCGGTCGATGATTTTGTTCCATTCACGCTTTTTGTCATAGTAAATATACTTTGCGTAACGGACGGTATCTAACATCTCATGAGCGTTGTAGTTTGAGAAGGAGAAACCAGTTCCGCGGCTTTCGTACTCATTGTAAGGCTCTACCGTATCCTTTAATCCGCCGGTCTCACGCACAATCGGCACCGTGCCGTAACGCAGTGCCATCAGCTGGCTTAAACCGCATGGTTCAAAAAGGGACGGCATCAGAAGCGCGTCACAGCCTGCATAGATTTTGTGGGACATATCGTTGGAATAATAGATCTGAGCGGACACCCGGTCATGATACTTCCAGTCATAGTGACGGAACATATTCTCGTATTTTTCGTCCCCGGTTCCCAGAACCACAAACTGCATGTCATCACTGCAGAGCTCGTCCATGACACACTGTACCAGATCCAGTCCCTTCTGATCCGTCAGGCGGGAAACAATGCCCACCATAAATTTCTTTTCATCGACCGGAAGGCCAAGCTGTGCCTGAAGCTGCTTCTTATTCTTGCCTTTTTCCTTGCGGAAATTCTTTGCGTTGTACGGCTGCGCAATGAGCTTGTCGGTTTCCGGATTGAACTCGTCATAATCAATGCCATTCACAATACCGCGCAGGTCTCCGGAACGGGCACGCATCAGGCCGTCAAGGCCTTCGCCGTAGAACGGCATCTTAATCTCCTCTGCGTAAGTCTGGCTCACCGTGGTGATGGCATCCGCAAAGACAATACCGCCTTTTAACATATTGCCATCCTTGTAGGCCTCCAGTTTATCCGGCGTGAAGTAATAATCCGGAAGCATGGAAAAACGCTGGATTGTCTTCACATCCCAGACACCCTGGAACTTTAAGTTATGGATGGTCATAACAGACTTCATGTTCGTGAAGAACTCCCCGCCGCGGAAGCGGTCTTTTAAGTATACCGGTATCAGGCCGGTCTGCCAGTCATGGCAGTGCACCACATTCGGCTTGAAGCCAATGACCGGAAGCGCGGACAATGCCGCGTTACAGAAGAAGGAAAACTTCTCCAGGTCATACAGCCAGTCACCGTACGGCTTCGGGCCACCGAAATAGGATTCATTATCAATAAAGTAAAACGTGATCCCATCGTAGATGTATTGCATGATTCCGACATAACGGCTCTGTCCCAGATAATCCATATAGAAATGATCGATATAAGTCATCTCATTGCGCCATTTTTCCGGAATGCACAGATATTTCGGTATCATGACCCTAACGTCAAAATACTCCTTGTCAAAGCACTTTGGCAAAGAACCAACCACATCAGCAAGCCCTCCTGTCTTGATAAATGGAACTGCTTCTGATGCGACAAATAATATGTTCTTCATACGAACCCCTCCTCTGCACCAGTCTGCCCCCTAGCTGACTGTCTTACTTATCAGTATACATGATTTATACCGTTTTAGGAAGTAAAATCTTTATGAAACTTTGATTTTGAAGCAGACCATCCGTAATATCAGAGTGCACGTTTATAATCCAGGCGGATCTTATCTGTGATCAGTGCAATAAATTCAGAGTTGGTTGGTTTTCCTTTTCCGCTGTTCACCGTATAACCGAAAATCTCATCGATCATCTCAAGCTGTCCGCGGCTCCATGCCACCTCAATGGCATGACGGATTGCCCGCTCCACACGGCTTGCGGTAGTGCCGTGCTTCTTCGCAATAGCCGGATACAGAACCTTCGTCACAGAAACCAACATCTCCTTTTCTTCCACGGAGATGATGATGGCATCCCGCAGATACTGGTATCCCTTGATATGGGCCGGAATCCCGATTTCATGGAGAAGCTGGGTCACATCATCCTCCAGATTCCGACGTATGTAATCCCCTTTGTTCATGTAAGTATCTGCCGGCTTTTCCCGAACAACAGATGGCATTTTCATGCGGAGCCGCTCCTGTGCCACAAGACGGATCTTGTCGAGAAGCACTTCCCGGTCAAATGGTTTTAAGATATAGTAACTGGCACCATTGCGGAAGGCCGCCGATGCCACCGTTTCATTTCCCGCCGCGGTCACCATAATGACTGCCGGCATATCTTTGCCGATGTTCGCCGCGCGTACCTTTTCCAGAACCGTAATGCCTATCGAGCTTCGGCATGATCACATCCAGAAGTACAATATCCGGCTTTTTATCCATGATCATCTGATAGGCGTCTTCTCCATTGTCTGCTTTTCCAACCACATGGAATCCATCTTCCTCTTCCAGAATGCTGCCAAGTAATTCCAGCATCAGCGGGTTATCTTCTGCAATCGCAATATTTAATTCAGCCATGATCCATTCCTCCTGCTTCCAGATCCGTCACATTCCTGCAAATATGCCGGAGTGTTACATAAATCGTATTATACTAGCCGTCTTTGTCAGGCAGCAACCTGCTTTCCCCGCATCCTTCGACGTACCCCCGCACAATTCGACACGACATGCAGGCCACCGTCTGCTCCGATGGTATATGCTGTCCCGAACTGACAGGGAATGTCGCTTTTTTTGCTGCCCGTCTGCGGCTGTCATCTTATATAACGAATCAAACATGGCAGATATAACACCTTTCCGAAAATTTTTATTTTTTCAGCATATCTTCCACAAAAATTCCGTATCCACGTGTTGAATCCTGTACAAACACATGTGTCACCGCACCGACAAGCTTTCCATTCTGAAGAATGGGACTGCCGCTCATCCCCTGCACGATTCCTCCGGTGAGCCGCAAAAGCCGCTCATCTGTAACCTGAAACACCAGGCTCTTGTTTTCCTTTGCCGGACTGTAATCCACCCGCTGAATCTCGATTTCATAGTCACAGGCTTCCCCGGAAACACAGCTTCGGATCCAGGCTTTCCCCCGTTTCACATCCTGCCGGTGTCCTACTTCCATGGTCTGCTGCCCCACCGCGTCACAGAATGCCTGCCCTGCCGTTCCGAAAATCCCGCAGTCCGTGTTTTGTGCCACACTGCCCAGTCTGGAACCGGGGCCATAATAGATCACCCCCGCCATCACGCCCGGATTTCCGGCGCTCCCCTTTTCAATCCCAAGAATCTCAGTCTCATACAACGCTCCATTTTCAATCTCCACCACTCGCCCGGTATCACTATCACTGATGCCGTGCCCCAGCGCCCCAAAGCCTCCATCGGGCTTTAAATAGGTCATGGTACCGATTCCCTGGGTGTCATCACGCACCCAGGCACCAAGTTTCCGGCTTCCGTCCGCCGTTTTCACCGTATCCACGGAAAGTTCCAGTTCCCTGCCTCCCCGCCGCACCCGCAAAAGCGCCTCGCTCTCCCCCATGCGGTTTAAACTTGTGATCAGGGCTTCTTTATCTGAGAGCGGCTCCCCGTTGATTGCCTCAATATAATCGCCGGACTGTAAAATCCCGTAAGCCGGCTCTGCCTCACTTCCGTTTTCATCTGTGACTTTGCCGGTTCCAATGACCATGACGCCCCTGGATTTTAAATAGATTCCCACTGGCATTCCGCAGGGAACCGCGTAACAGGCATCTTCCACATTCACACTGATTTCCTTAAACGGAATGGTCCCGAAAAGCTTCAGACCCAGCCGGAAGTTTCCATCCTTTCTGGCATACAGGGAAAACTCCTGGTCCGGCCGGATTCGGATTTCATCCTGCGGGATGCCGGAATCTCCTTTCAGGATCACCTCTTCACTTTCGCTCAGCAGTGTCGTGTAAAGCGGCAGATCCAGGGAGAAGGAGGTTTCCTCCCCCTCCGCAACACTGAAATGTTCCGGAATCTGATGCTCGGCATAGTACCAGCCATAACCCGCCGTAAAGACCAGGCCTGCCCAGAATACCAAGATAAGGATCCGGTAAAAATATTTTCCCGCCCTTTTTCCTGCCCTGCATGTTTTTCTCATCCCGCATTCCTCCTGTTCGTGAAAACGCCGCCTGACGCATCCTGCGGCAAATTTAAGTAACGAAAAAGGAGCCTTTTGTAAGCTCCTTTCTAGTATGTGTGCGGAATAAAAAATTCACACTGTCAGTTTTTAGTTGTGAGTTTTTGTCTGCCGGGCCAGTTTCTTCATTTCTCTGGCATTCTGGATCACAGCATCTGTAATCTGCGCGCCGCCCAGCAGTCTTGCCAGCTCTGTGACCACATCCTCCTCTTTTAATCGGGCAATTCTGGTCTTTGTGCTGGCTCCGTCCGTGGATTTTTTAATTTCAAAATGGCAGTCCGCCATGGAAGCGATCTGTGGCAGATGGGTAATGCAGATAACCTGATGGTTTCTGGAGATGACCGCCAGCTTTTCCGCCACCTTCTGGGCTGTACGGCCGCTGATGCCGGTGTCAATCTCATCAAAGATCAGGGTCGGAATATCATCGCTGTCTGCCAATACAGTTTTGATAGCCAGCATAATACGGGATAATTCACCGCCGGATGCCACCTGACCCAGAGAGCGCTCCGGCTCGCCAGGGTTTGTGGAAATCACAAATTCCGCCTCGTCAAAACCGGATGCCGTGTAATGAGGCAGACGGCGAAATTCCATGGAAAACCGGACATCCAGGAAATTTAAATCAATGAGGCCGGCCCTGATTTTCTCCGTAAGCTTTTTTGCTTCTTCCTGACGGACTGCGGAAAGCTCTGTGCTCACCGCCTCCAGTTTTTTCTCCGCCTTCTGATACTGCTGCTCCAGCTGCATGCGGTACTCATCAAAATGCTCCAGCTGTTCCAGACGTTGTTTCTTTTCTTCCAACGCTTTTTCGGTCCGTTCCAGGCTTCCGCCATACTTTGCCTCCAGGCCCCGGATCAGGTCCAGACGTTCCTGGGCCTCCTGATAAGCCTGCTCATCAAAATCGAGCTGTCCCAGGTATTCTCCAATCGCATGATGCGCATCGGACAATACCGCCTCCGCATCGTAAAGCTGATCCTGAATGGCCTTTAATTCCGGGTCAAACTCCACCACCTCGCCGACCTGGTGCAGGGCATTGCCCACCGCCTCCGCGTCCACCGCGCGGTAAGCCGCGGACAGGTTTCCCATGATCCGTCTTGCGCTTCCATATTTTCTGCAGCGGGCCGCCAGTGTTTCTTCTTCATCTGCCTTTAACTGGGCGTTTTCAATCTCCTCGATTTCAAAACGCAGAAAATCTGCCTCTCTCCTGCGGCTCTCACTGTCTGTGACAAGCTGGTTTAACTGCTTCTCCAGACGGGTATACTCTGTATAGAGAGCTGCCGTCTGTTCTTTTAGCTGCTGTGCCCGGGATTTGGCGTAGGTATCCAGAATTTCCAGATGTTTTGAGGCATGGAGCAGAGACTGATGCTCATGCTGTCCATGAATATCGATCAACAGAGAAGTGACCTGTTTTAACCTGGCCGCAGTGACGGTCTCATCATTGATGCGGCTTAAGCTGCGGGATGCCATGATCTTGCGGCTGATGATGAGGATGCCGTTCTCATCCGGCACCACATCCAGCGCCCGCAGCGCTTCTTCCTTTTCCGGGTCCACTGAGAAAACCAGCTCCACGTAGGCGTACTCCGCGCCGTTTCGGATCATCTCCCTGGAGGCCTTCTGCCCCAGGGCCAGATTTACCGAACCGATCATGATAGACTTTCCGGCACCGGTCTCACCGGTCAAAATGTTTAAGCCGTCCTCCAGTTCCACATCTGCCGCCTCGATCAGCGCCAGATTCTTTACATGCAGTTCCAAAAGCATTGCTGCACCTCCTTTTCGCCTATCGGGCAGAGATCAGTTTTTTTAATTTATCCATCAGAAGAATGGTATCATCCACGCTGCGTACCGCGCACATGACGGTATCATCACCCGCAATGCAGCCCACGATCTCATGGAAATGAATCTCATCCAGTGCCGCAGCCACAGCCATGGCCATGCCGGATACTGTCTTGATCACTAGAATATTCTGTGCCATATCCATGGAGACATACCCGTCCTTTAAAATTCGGATATATTTGTCACTGAAAGCCGTCTGGCTCTGCATGACCACATAGCGCTGGCGCCCGTTTTCCGATGGAATCTTAGTCAGCTTCAGTTCCCGGATATCACGGGAAACCGTTGCCTGCGTGACCTTATAGCCCGCCTGTTTCAGACGTTCTGCCAGTTCCTCCTGGGTTTCAATCTCATATTTTCCTATCAGTTCCACAATTTTACTGTGACGTTCCAGTTTCATCGGTTACCTCCGTTAAATACGGTCCATTTTCTGTCTGATATTTTCAAGGAATGATACATTTTTCAGCTGGATCAGGGTGGTATACTTCGGTGCCCTGCAAATTTCCAGCCGTTCGCCGTAGCGAAGCGGGAACACCTGGTCCCCGTCAAATACCGCCGAGTAGGATTTGCCGCCGGACCATTTCACCAGACGGATGCTGATGCGGTCCTCCGGCGAAAGCACAATGCTCCGCGCGTTTAAGATGGGAACAGATGGGCGTCAGCACCATCAGCTGCGCTCCCGGCGCCACGATCGG
>ENA-OQHL01000142-OQHL01000142.1-human-gut-metagenome-genome-assembly--contig:-NODE-142-length-58202-cov-20.520740_pt1 | contig 58202 bp, 49 predicted proteins | sample MGYA00242565_ERZ504723 | MGnify/ENA primary metagenome ERZ504723 (study PRJEB26092, sample SAMD00036211) | human gut metagenome | host: Homo sapiens | study: EMG produced TPA metagenomics assembly of... | reverse complement strand
CATGGAGGATCATTCACCAGAGTCGTCTGGGAGCGACGAGTTCGACCTCGACCTCATCACCCACCACGCCCCAGCGTCCGCTAATCGTCTGACCCTGACCGACGGCACCCGTGGAGATGATCGGACAACCCCGTCCAGCTACCCCCGACCCCTCCAACATCGTCAGCAGGAGGAGCCCCTTCGTGGACGTCCACCTCTACACCCCCAATGAATACGTCGGCAGCCTGATGGACCTGTGCCAGAACAAGCGCGGCGTCCTCATCGACATGAAGTATATGGATGATGTGCGTGTGGACCTGCACTACGCCCTGCCGCTGGGTGAGATCGTCTACGACTTCTTCGACGCCATCAAGAGCCGGAGCCGCGGCTACGCCAGCTACGACTACGAGTTCAAGGAGTACCGCGAGAGCGACCTGGTCAAGCTGGACTTCCTGCTCAACGGCGACCCCGTAGATGCTCTGTCCATGATCGTCTTCCGCGACAACGCCTACGCCAAGGGCCGCCGCATCTGCGAGAAGCTGCGGGACAACATCCCGCGCAACCTCTTCGAGATCCCCGTTCAGGCGGCCATCGGCGGCAAGATCATCGCCCGCGAGACGGTCAAGGCCATGCGCAAGGATGTGCTGGCCAAGTGCTACGGCGGCGACATCTCCCGCAAGAAAAAGCTGCTGGAAAAGCAGAAAGAGGGCAAAAAGAAGATGCGCCAGCTCGGCAGCGTCTCCCTGCCCAGCGAGGCGTTCACCGCCGTGCTCAAGCTCGACAGCGACGACGATTGATCTTGATTTTTCCGCTCCCCTCCCCCGGAGGGGAGTTTTTTTCATATCTGGCGGGCAGCTAAGGATCTTAGTTCAAATCTTGACCTTTCTTCCGATCTTCCCGCCCCAAAAAGGACAAAAAAGCCCCCGCCTCCGGGAGTACCGGAGGCGGGGGCTTCGCCGAACTGTGGCTTATGAAGAAGGTTTTCGGAAGGACCGCTTATCAGGCAGGCTGTGCCTTGTTGACGTTCTTCTTGCCCGTCATGAAGCAGTAAGCCATGATGAGCACGCATCCAGCAATGCCGATAATATCAGACATGGAGCTGGGCAGGATGAAGATGAAGGCCACGATATAGCAGGCGATGCGCTCCCACATCTTCAGGGGACGGAACAGGTAGCCAGCGATGCCGCAGGCCAGCAGATAGGTGGCTGCAATGACGATGAAGTATGCAGTGACGATCTCCACCACAGTGCCTTCCAGCAGGATAGCGGGACGATACACGAATGCAAAGGGGACGATGAAAGCGGTGATGGCGAAGGAGAATGCCTTCCAGCCGGTCTTCCATGCGCTTGCACCCGCGATGCCTGCCGCAGTAAAGGATGCCAGACAGACGGGAGGAGTGATCTGAGCCACGACACCGAAGTAGAAGATGAACATATTGGTGACCAGAGCGGAGATGCCCAGACCCTGGATAGCCGATGCGAACAGAGTGACAGCGATTAGGTAAGCGGCCACGGTAGGCAGTGCCATGCCCAGCAGCAGGCAGCCCAGAGCGGCGATGAGCAGTGCGATGAACAGGCTGCCCTCACCAGAGGTACCGATGAGCTTTGCGATCTTGACGGCAACGCCGGAGTTGACCACGATGCCGATCATGATGCCGCAGGCAGCGGTGGGGATCGCAATGTTTGCGGCCTGACGGACGCCGTCCATCAGGGTCTGGAGCAGCTTGCGGGGACCCATGCGGGTCTCAGGAGAGATCGCTGCGATGATGATGGAGAAGATGGTGCAGTAGATCGCGGAACGGGGCAGAGAATAGCCCATGATGATCATGACGACCAGAACGATGATGGGCAGCAGACGGTACACGCGGGGCAGGATGGGCTTGCCTTCGTAATGTACGCCGGAGTCTTTGCCCAGGCCCTTCTTCTTTGCGATCATGTGGACAAGGATGAAGACGGCGAGGAAGTAGGCCACAGCGGGCAGAATGGCTGCTTCCGCAATCTGCGCATACTGCACGCCGATGATCTCGGCCATGATGAATGCGCCAGCGCCCATGATGGGGGGCATGATCTGGCCGCCGGTGGAAGCAACAGACTCGACTGCTGCTGCCTCTTCGGGGTCATAACCGGTCTTTTTCATCAGGGGGATGGTCAGAACGCCGGTGGTGGAAACATTTGCGATCGCAGAACCGGAAACCATGCCCAGCAGGCCGGAAGAGATGACAGCTGCCTTTGCGGGGCCGCCGACCGTCTTATCGCTGAGCTTCATGCCGCCGTCGATCAGGACACCGCCGCCGCCGCAGTTGGAGAAGAAGGTGCCGAAAACGAGGAAGTAGAACAGGGTGCCCAGAGAAGTGACCAGCGGAGAGCCGAAGATGCCATTCTCGCCGTACATCAGAACTTCCATCAGTTTGGGGAAGCTGATGCCGGAGAAGCGGAACAGGCCGGGGATATACTGGCCGAACCATGCATAAGCAAGGAAGAAGCAGATGACCCAGAACAGGGACATACTGACCACGCGGCGGACGGCCTCCATGACATTGATGACCAGAAGCACCGCCACGATGACCTCGGTGGTGGTCATAACATCAACATTGAAGATGCGGTAGTTGAGCTGCTCTGCGTGGCTCAGGAAGAACCAGCAGATGAAGCAGCTGGACGCGATGAGGAAGATGTCGTAGATCCACCACAGCTTATTGTGGCTCTTGGATTTCTCGGCCATCGGATTGTACAGCCACACCACGACCAGTGCAAGGCACATATGGAGCGGCAGCTGGAACCACGGGTCGAGGGGCTTGACCAGCTTGATGTAGAGCTGGAACATCGTCCAGATAACGGTAAGAACTGCCAGCGAATAGAAGCGCCATTTCGGCATATTCTTCAGCAGCTTGGCGATTTTGGTATCTTCGTCCTCTTCGTTTGCCAGAGCCTTGGCCTTGGCGTCGAGAGCCGATACCTTGGTTTCTTTTTCGTTGCTCATATTTCCCTCCGTATTATCCCTTGTGAAAGCAGAGGCCGGACACCGCAAAGCGTCCGGCCTCTGCCTACGGTCAAAGGATAGATCTGATGTCGTGCGGAGCGCCTCCGCCGAAAGCTTTCACAGCCGGAACTTACTTCATGTAGCCTGCTTCCTTGTAGTACTTCTCAGCACCGGGATGCAGCGGGCAGCCGCCGCGCTTCATCTCTTCCCAAGCGGTCTCAGGCTCCCACGGAGACAGGGAATTGTACTCGGCCACCAGAGCGTCGCGGTTCTCGCTCAGGCTCTTGGTGATGGCGTAGACGACATCCTCGCTCAGGCTCTCTTTGCAGAAGACGCAGTCGGGAGTGCCGGGCAGCGTCAGCTCCTTATCCTGACCCTTGAAGGAGTTGGCCGGGATGGTGATGAGGTCGAAGCCCTTTTCGCTGACGAACCAGCTGCACAGGTCATCGCCCCACTGCAGGAAGGTGACATCCACGCTGGTAGCGATCTGAGCCATGGTGGAAGAAGCAGAAGAGGTGTGGTCGATATAGAAGTCGATCTGGCCGTCCGAGATGGCGTCTGCGTTGGCATCGCCGCCCTGGTTGGTGATGGAGCCGCCCCAGCTCTTCAGGTCGTCCTCGGTCACGCCGAAGTACTCGAGCAGCAGGTAAGCGCCCTCAGCATCCATGGAGCCCTTTGCGGAGCAGCCGATGCGCAGGGGCAGCTTCTGCTCGAAGATCTCCTCGATGGTGGAGACATTGTACTTCTGCAGGAATGCGTTGGACACGCAGTTGATGTAGCAGACAGCAGTCAGGCCGCCGATGATCGCTGCATAGCCGCTGGTAGCAGGCTTGCCCAGAGTGCCTTCCTCCATTGCCCACTTTGCAGGAGCACCGTTGATGAAGGCCAGATCGGTGTTGCCGGAAGCAAACAGATAAGGAGCACCCATACCGCCAGGAGAGTCAGGGTTGACGTTGACAGTCTGGAAACCGCCAGCCTTCTCCAGCACCTTGGACATTGCAACGATCATATTGTAAGAGCCAGAACCGACCTTATCGGAGCTGAAGTTCAGAGTCTCTTTGCTCATATCGGGCAGACCATCCACAGCCTTTGCCTCAACGGAAGGAGCTGCCTCACTGGAAGCTGCGGTGCTGGTGGAGGAAGAGCCGCCGCAGGCTGCCAGAGCACCAGCCGCTGCCATAGTACCAGAAACCTTCAGAAAGCTGCGACGAGAAATCTTTTTCATAATCTTGTTCTCCTTTTCTCTTGGGGTTCTCGTGTAGCGAACCGGACTGTGTACTTCATGCCTTCTTCTGCGGCGTCGCCGCTTTTCACAGTCTTTGTTCGTTTTTGTTGTCTAAATTATATTCAAAATGGCAGACCCTTACAACGGCTAAACCGCCTTGTTTCCGTTTCATTCTGAAACATTTCCAGGATATTTCATGAATGTTCTGTTAAAATCGTAACATTTTAGAACGCTTTAACCGTCTTACTCAAATTCACACGTTTCAGGATAGAACTTTTCTTTCCGTCCGTTAAGTTAAAAAACGCCCGCCTTTGCAGCAGGAACTGCAAAAGCGGGCGTGTAAGGAGCGATTGGAAGCTTTACGCCTCGCGGCCGGTCATCTTGACGGCATACTTGATGGCGTTGACAAGGCTCAGCTCATTGCCGTTGCCCTTCCCTGCATGGTAGAAGTCGGTGCCATGGTCCACGCTGGCGCGGATGATGGGCAGGCCCAGCGTGACGTTGACGCCCTCCACAGCCTTCCACTCCTGCTTCTCACGGTCGTAGACGAAGCCCACGGTCTTGAGGGGGATATGGCCCTGATCGTGGTACATACAGACCACGATGTCGTACCAGCCGCCGATGGCCTGCGAGAAAACGCTGTCCGGCGGGCAGGGGCCTACCACGCCGGTAATGCCCTCGGCCTTGGCAGCCTCGATGGCCGGGGTGATCTCCTCGATCTCCTCGCGGCCGAACAGGCCGTTCTCGCCGCAGTGGGGGTTCAGGCCGGCCACAGCGATGCGGGGGTTCTCGATGCCCATATCCTTGCAGGCTTTATTGGCGATCTCGATGACTTCCAGCACACGCTCTTTCTTGACCCGGTCGCAGGCTTCGCGCAGAGACACATGAGTAGAGACGTGGACCACGCGCAGGTCGTGGTGGGCCAGCATCATGGTGTACTTCTTGGTGTGGGTGTAGGTGGCGTAAATTTCGGTATGGCCGTCGAAATGGGTGTAGCCGTCCGACTTCTCGCCGTGATAGTATTCCAGAGCCTTGTTCATGGCTTCCTTGTTCAGGGCGTTGGTGCAGGTAGCATCCACCTCACCGGCCATGGCCAGTTCGATGACCTTCTTGACACACTGGAAAGCGGCGTTGCCGCCCTCCACGCTCACCTTTGCCATCTCGAACTTGTTGATGTCCTCGATGAGGTCGAGGTGCAGCACGTCGATGGTTCCGGGGGTGAACAGAGCATCCGACACCTTGTCGCAGCGGTGGATGACGATGTCCTCACGGCCAACGAACTTCCTGGCCTGCTCGAACACCTTCACGTCGCCCACAACGATGGGGCGGCAGTAGGTGTACTGCTCCGGGTCTGCCAGAGCCTTGATGGTGATCTCCGGGCCGGAGCCGGCGGGATCGCCCATCGTAATGCCAACGATCGGTTTATTCATAGCAGTGCTCTCCTTGCTCTTCTCAGTTCAGGCCCTTGGCAGCGTTCTCGGCCAGGACCTTCTTGATGGCTTCCAGACCCTCTTCGGGAACGTAGTTGAAGGGAGCGCGGCACTTGCCGACGTTATGGCCCTGCAGGGCCACAGCGGTCTTGATGATGGTGTTGGGGTTGCCGTACTTGAAGGTCTGCTGCAGGATGGCGATCGCGTCCTGAGCGGCCTGTGCGCCCTCGAGGTCGCCATCCTTGAAGCAGTCGTAGATCTTTGCAACAGTGGCAGGCCAGATGTTGGCGCGGCCTGCGATGCCGCCTGCGCCGCCCTCTTTCAGGCAGGTCAGGATCGCGCCGTCGTTGCCGGCGAGGATGGCCACACCCTTGTCCAGCTCACGGGTCAGGCGGATGTAAGCTTTCAGGTTCTCGATGTCGCCGCTGGAATCCTTTGCACCCACGATGTTTTCCACATCGCGGCACAGTGCCTGCACAGTCTCGGGCAGCAGCTTGTTGCCGGTGCGGGCCGGGATGTTGTAGAGGATGATGGGCAGGTTCACAGCCTTTGCCACGGCGGTGTAGTGGTCGTACAGCTCCTTCTGGGAGGCCAGTGCGAAGCTGGGGGTGATGATGGACAGGGCATCTGCGCCCATCTCCTCGGCGCGCTTGCTCAGGCGGATGGTCTCGGCGGTGGTGATGCAGCCGGTGCCTGCGTAAACGGGGACGCGGCCCTTGACCTGGTCGATGACGGTAGCCAGGATCTCTTCCTTCTCCTTAAAGGAGAGGGCGTAAGCCTCGCCGTTGGTGCCCATGGGGAAGATGCCATGCACGCCGCCTGCCAGCAGACGCTCCACCTGCTGACGCAGAGCCTCGTGGTTGACAGTCTGCTCGTCATCGTTGTTCATAGGGGTGATTACCGGAGGGATAATGCCTTTGATGTCGCTGGTCTTCATAACGTGTTCTCCTTTTCTATTACATGATCTCCTGATACAGTTTGCGGGCGTCGTCAGCGGTGACGGGGCGCATATTGTTCACCAGCAGACGCTGCACCTGCATACCGGACTCGACCAGACCCTCGAGGTCCTCAGCGGGGACGCCGAACTCCTTCAGACTGGTGGGGATGTCCAGATGCTTGACGATCGCTTCGAGGCGGGCGATCATCCATGCAGCCTTCTCCTCCACGGTGGTGCAGGTCTTGTTCTCGTGGCAGCAGCGGTCATAAGCCACAGCCAGACGCTCCTTGACAGCCGGATGCTCGCTGTTGAAGCGCATGACAGGAGCCAGCAGGATGGCGTTGGAGACGCCGTGTGCGATGTGGTACTTGCCGCCCAGAGGATAGCTCAGAGCGTGGACTGCGGTGGTGCCGGAAGCGGTGATGGCCAGACCGCCGTAGTAAGCTGCGATCTGCATCCGGTTCTTCTCGGCCATGGCATCGGGGTCATCGCAGGCTTTCTCAATGTTGTTCAGGATGAGGTCGAGGCCCTCCAGAGCGTACAGGTCGCTGAAGGGGTTGGCCTTGTTGCCGGTGAAGCACTCGATGCAGTGTGCCAGAGCATCAACGCCGGTAGCAGCTGCGATCTTGCGGGGCAGGTTCTTGATCATGCGGGCGTCGAGGATGACGTAGTCCGCGATCATGTTCTCGTTGACGATGCCGACCTTCAGCTCCTTCTCGGGGACAGCGACGATGGCGTTGGGAGTGACCTCAGCGCCGGTGCCGGCGGTGGTGGGGATGAGGACGATGGGAACACACTTCTGAGCCATACCGGGGTTGTCCAGCAGCTCCTTGACGCCGTAGTCATCGGTCACCAGCACGCTTGCCAGCTTGGCTGCGTCCATGACGGAGCCGCCGCCGCAGGCCACGATGAGGTCGGCGCCGGAAGTCTTGAACTCATCCACCAGCTTCTGGACAGCCATGTAGCTGGGTTCGGGGGGCAGCTCGTCCAGAACATAATACTCTGCGCCGGAAGCCTTCACAGCCTCCTCGGGCAGGGTGAACAGGCCGGCGCCCTCAATGCCCTTGTCGGTGAACATTGCCACCTTCTTTGCACCACGGGCCTTGATGATGGCGGTGATGTTGTCCATTGCGTTCTCGCCGCCGTAAACTGCGTGCGGCATCTTCAGATTGTACTGGGTCAGCATAACAAATTTCCTCCTTCAAAAAATCAGCGGGTCTGGGCGGCGGTGGGCAGCAGGGCCTCCGGCGTACCCATCTCTTCGTTTTCGTAGATCGTACCTTCCCAGGTCAGGCCGGGAAGTTTCTGACAGGCCATGGTTTTCTCCGAAACCATCGTCTGTCTCAATTTTATTTGGCTGCAATGCGGTCTGCAAGGTCGAGCAGCAGTTTTTCGTGGCCGAAGCCGCCCGACTTGGTGATAACGTAGCGGGTGCAGCCGCAGTAGGTAAAACGGGCCAGCACGACGCCCTTTTCCATCTCGCACACCGGCTCAAGCTCCTTGATGCCCACGCAGTTCATGCACTGTAACAGCGTGTCGCCGCCGGTGAGCAGCAGGGTCCCAAGCGCGGGGCTGGTGAACAGTTTGCCCAGCATATGGCCGATGCTGCTGGCGATGCCGACCCGCAGGCCCTCGAGGTCGAGGCCCCGGGCGGCGGCGTAATCCGCCGTGGGCTGGTTGCCGCCCTCGTCGTTGGTCTCGATGATGCAGCGGGGATTCGCGGCCAGCATCTCGTTGATGCCCTGCAGGGCCTCTTTGCCGTTCTCGCTCTCCCAATAGCCGGGGTCGAGCTTCTGGCGGGGGGTCAGGCGCAGGCGGGAGAAGCCGTTCTGTTCGGCCACATCCAGCTGGCGCAGGGTGATGGAGTTGACGCTTCCGCAGGCCACCAGCAGGCGGGGGTCCAGCTTCGGCATGGTGACCGTCCTGCGCTCGGTCATCTTCATCAGGTCGGGCAGCAGCGCTGCAAAGCCGGCACAGCCTGCCATCAGGCGGGGCCTGCCATTCCGGAACAGGGCGCGGCCCGTGGACGCAAGGTCGTCGAGGCTCCCGGCGTCAAAGACCAGGATGCCCTCCTGCTCCGGCACAGCCTCCCCCTCTTTCAGGGTCGGGAAGCTGTGGGCAGGCACATCGGTCTGTTCCCCGATGAGCTCCGTCACCCTGGCGTGGCGCACCGGCTCGAAGGGGTCGATGCCGAAGGGGCTCTCGGTCACAGGCACGCCGCTGATATAATGTACTCCGTCCCGGGTCACACGGTCGATCTGGGGGAAGGCCGGCAGGAACGGCAGCCGGCGCTCCCCGCTGGTTTTGAGCAGGGCCGAAAGCTCTGCGCCGATGTTCCCGCGCAGAGCGGAGTCTGTCTTTTTATAGATGCTGAAAACGCCCGCACTCATCGCATCACGGGTCAGTTTTGCAATGACGGCATAGGCCTCTGCAGCGGGCAGATGGCGTGTCTCGGTGTCCACCACCAGCACAGCGGCGTCACTGGCTGCAAGATCCACCTGCTCTCCGACCACGACGCGGGTGGGGATGCCGCAGGCAGCAAACTGGACGCCCGTGTCCAGCGCACCTGTAAAGTCATCTGCAAGGATCAGCAGAAGCAGCATAGGTTGCTCCTCCTCTCATGATTTATTCTCGTGATACCATTATGCCTTATTTTGACACAGCGTGCATGGAAACGAGCGGTCTTTTCCGTTTTAATTTGAAACATCAATTAAGTTTTTCAGTTATAAAGTCTTAAATCGTTTCAAATCAGAACAGTCTTCGTTTGATTTTCGGGAGTTTGTTTGCTAGAATAGTAGCAAATATGAACGGAGGTGTCTGTTGTGATAGAGACTCACACCCGTATTCTGGGCATCGCCCCCTACGACGGAATGCGCACTGCGATGGAGCAGGCGGCGCAGGCTTATCCCAATGTTGAAATGGACATTTACACCGGCGACCTGGAAGACGGGCAGGCCATCGTGCAGCAGATGCCCCCCAACTCCTACGACTGCATCATCTCCCGCGGCGGCACCGCCGCCCTCATCCGGCAGGTGACCGACCTGCCGGTGGTGGACATCCACATCTCGGTGTACGACGTGCTGCGCACCATGAAGCTGGCCGAGAATTATTCCAGCCTCTACGCCATCGTGGGCTTCCCCTCCATCACCGAGCCGGCCCACACCCTGTGCAGCCTGCTGGACTTCAACCTCGACATCCTCACCGTGAACAACGCTGCTGAGGTGCGCCACACTCTGGAGCGCCTGCAGCAGGGCGGCTACCGGATGGTGGTCTGTGACATGGTCACCCACACCATCGCCCGGGAGATGGGCTTCGACGCCTTCCTCATCACTTCCGGCGTCGAAAGCCTCCACGCCGCCATCGACCAGGCCGTGAACATCAGCTCCTGGTTCGGCCAGCTGCGGCAGGAGAACCTGTTCCTCCGCAGCATCACTCAGGGCCAGAATGGCCGGGTCATCGTCATGGAGTCCAACGGCGACCTCTTCTACAGCAGCATCTCCGAAGTCCCGGCGGAGCTGAGCAGCGTCCTTCAGTCCCACATCCGGGAGATCCCGGCCAGCGGCAACCTCCGCTTTTACTACACCGAGCGGGACCAGCTCTACAGCATCACCGCCCAGCAGCTGCTGATGAACAACATCCAGCGGTGTCTGTTCTACTGTGTTCCGGCCCGCATCCCGCTCCATTCCAGCCGTCCCGGTCTGCGCACCCTGAACAAGGGCGAGTGCGAATACCTTTTCGCCAACAGCTTCTACAGCCTCAGCGGCGCGATGGGTACCCAGGCGGCCGAGATACGCTCCCTCGCCCTGCTGCGCCAGCCGGTATTCATCTACGGCGAGCCCGGCACCGGCAAAGAGCAGATCGCACGCTATCTCTATCTGCACAGCTCCCTTGCAAACCACCCCTTCATCGTGGTGAACTGTGCGCTGCTGAATGAGAAGACCTGGGATTTCCTGCTCAACCACTACAACTCCCCTCTCAGCGCCACCGGAAACACCATCTACTTCCAGAATTTTGAGTCCATCCCGCCCCAGTGGAGTTCAGAGCTTCTTGCCGCCATTGAAGAGACCGGTCTTGCCCGCCGGGTGCGGCTCATCTTCTCCTGCTCCGTCGTCGAGGGGGAGCCGGTGCCGGAGGTGCTGCGGCATTTCAGTGAGCGGCTGGGCTCACTGGCCCTTCCCCTGCCCTCCCTGCGCAGCCGTTCCGACGAGATCCCGTCTCTGTCCAGCCTCTACCTCAACAGCCTGAACCTCGAGCTGGGCAAGCAGCTCTCGGGCTTCGAGCCCCGGGCCATCGAGATGCTCCGCCAGTACCCCTGGCCCAACAATTACACCCAGTTCAAGAACGTCCTGCGCGCCCTCGCCGCCCTGTCGGACGGCCCCTACATCCGGGCCGGGACGGTGGCCGATATGCTTTCCAAAGAGCGGACCCTGCGGGCCGTGCCGCAGCCGGCTTCTGCCCGCAAGCCCAGTGAGCAGACCCTCGAAGAGGTCATCCGTGATGTCGTCCAGCAGACCGTCGCCGCCCACGGCGGAAATCGCGCCGCCGCTGCCCGTCAGCTGGGCATCAGCCGCACGACCCTCTGGCGCTATATGGAAAAAATCGAGCAGAAACAACAGACTGTAGAAAAAGAGTCCTGAAAAGCACAAAAAAGCTCCGGCCTTCGTACGAAAGCCGGAGCTTTTTCTTGTGTTTTTACACGCCCGAATAGGCAGAGAAGCCGCCATCGATGGGCAGGCAGATGCCGGTGATGAAACCGGCAGCGTCATTGTTCAGCAGGAACAGCAGCGCGCCCACAAGGTCCTTTTTGCTGTCTCCGAAGCGGCCCATGGGGGTCGCGGCGAGGATCTTGTTGGTACGGGCCGTCGGGGTGCCGTCCTCATTGTAGAGGAGGCTGGCGTTCTGCTCGCTGGCGAAGAAGCCCGGAGCGATGGCGTTCACCCGGATGCCGACCTTGCTGAAATGGACGGCCAGCCACTGGGTGAAGTTGGTCACAGCGGCCTTGGAGCCGGAGTAGGCCGGTATCTTGGTCAGGGGCAGGTAAGCATTCATGCTGGAGATGTTGAGGATGTTGCAGCCCGGGCGGCCCACCATCTGGCGGGCGAAGGCCTGGGTGGGCAGCAGGGTGCCGATGAAGTTCAGGTCGAACACCATCTCTACGCCACTCTCGTCGAGGTCGAAGAAGGTCACGGTATCGTCCTCGAGGTCGGCCATCTCGAAATACTCTTTGTCGGTGTTGGCGCGGGCGTTGTTGCCGCCGGCACCGTTCACCAGAATATCGCAGGGGCCAAGCTCTGCCATCACGTCCTCAGCCACCTGCAGGCAGTTGGCCTTGTTCATGACGTTGCAGGTGTAGCCCCTGGCGATGCCGCCCTCGGCCTCGATCTCGTCGGCCAGAGCCTTGAGCTTCTCCATATTGCGGCCCAGCAGGGCGACTTTTGCGCCCGCCCGGGCCAGCGCCTTGGCGAAAATGGAGCACAGGGTGCCGCTTGCGCCCGTGACGACGGCCACCTTGCCGGTCAGGTCAGTGTTCAGTACATTCTGTTCCATGTTCTTCCTCTTTACAGGCTCAGCTGCGGTACTCGGCGGGCAGCTGGTCCATGCTCTGCCACTTGGTCATGGCCTCTTCCAGCTTCATGCCGTTGGCCACAGCGTCGCGGCGGCAGGCGTTGACCGCCTGGATCTCCTTCATCTTCTCGCCGGTCAGGGTGTAGCCCTTCATGGCGATAAGGGTAGCGGCCCAGGCCACCATCGGGATGATGCAGAACAGCACGATGACCACCCAGTTCATACCGGGGGTGTAGGAGTCGTACTGGGTGGGCAGGCTCTCGAGGCCGATGAAGCTCACAGCGATGCCGACGACGGTAGCGGACAGGCTGGACACCAGCTTATCCACCAGGCTGAACAGCGTACCCATGATGCCGGGGATGTAGTTGCCGCTGCGGTAAGTCTCGTAGTCGGAGCAGTCGGCGACCATGGGGATGGGCATATCGGCGGTGGCGTAGTATGCGCCGTAGCCGATGCCGAAGAATGCGATGAAGAGGATGGTGTAGAGGTTGATGGACAGGCCGTTGTCACCCATGATGGACAGGGTGAAGGCGTCGCTGCGGCCCCAGAGCAGCAGCAGCACCAGCACGCCGATGTAGCAGATGAATGCCACGCTGACGTACTTCATCAGGCTGGCCTTCTGGCCCTCCTTCTGGCTGGTGCGGACGGTGAGCAGGAAGAAGGGCACGCTGAAGACGTAGCCCAGCACCATCATGGGCAGGTACAGGCCGTCATAGTTGCCCATCATGCAGCCGTACAGCATACACAGGACGGTGGTGTTGGTGGCGATGGAGAGAGCCAGCTTGCAGCCGGCACCAGCCACCATCAGACGCTGCATGGGGTTATTGTTCTTGATGATCTGGACGTACTCGTGCAGCTTGACCTTCTCGCTGACCTCGCCGCCGATGCCGAAGTACTTGGGCTGGTCCTTCTCCCAGATGCCGATGATGGCCAGAATGGTGAGGAGGATGGAGATGACGATGCCCACAGGAGCCAGGGTGCGGAAGAAACCGGCAGAGGCGTAGCCGCCCTCATAGTTTTTGGCGAGGATGGGGGCGAAGAACTGCATCGCACCCATGCCCAGCAGAGAGCCGACGGTGTTGAAAATGGTGAACAGGGGGCGCTGCTTGGGGTCGTTGGTCAGAACGGTCTGGCCGGAACGGGTGCAGCTGGTCTGGAAGGTGTAGCCGATGACCCAGACTGCGTACAGAGCCACGAAAGCCGCATAGCGCAGGCCCATCGAGCTGGCGGGGATGAGCGGGGTCAGGCAGTACAGCACGAGGATGCTGGCTGCCATGATGAGGTTGCCGATGACCATGAAGGGCCGGAACTTGCCGAACTTGCCGTTGGTGCGGTCCATCAGGGCGCCGATGATGGGGTCGGTGATGGCGTCGAACAGGCGCATACCGGTGACCATGACCGAAGCGAAGATCATGGACAGGGCCAGCACCTTGCTGCCGAAGGTGGCGATGTAGGAAAGCACCAGCACATAGTACACGTTCGTTGCGCCGTTGTTCAGCGGGAACAGCACCAGCTGGTAGGTCTTGGCGCGGTTCAGGCCCGGCGCCTTTGCGGTTTGTTCACCCATTTGCGGTGTCTCCTTTTTTCTTATAAAAAACGGCAGCCTGCCCGCCGTTCTGGGGGACAGGCTGCCATTTGTTCTTAACAGTTGCGGAAATCTGCGCCGGAATTACTTCTGGTCCGCTGCGGGAGCGGTATCGACCATGCTCTTCTTAGCCTTGAGGGCCTTGCTCAGCTGCCATGCGCACAGGATGGTCAGGACGGCCAGCACGGCGATGAGCGCATAGATGGCGGTCTGCCACCACGGGGTGATGGTCTTCAGGGTATCGGTGGAAGCCCAGCCGTTCATGGCGTTGGAGTTGACCACGGTGTAGAGGATGTGGTGCATCGCATTGCGCATCTGAGTGACGATGTAAGCATCGTTCTCATAGTTTGCAGCCTTGGTGGTGTGGATCTTGGGCATCGGGCTGTCCCAGATGTCAGAGCCGGCGATGAGGCCGTCCACCAGGTCCATGTACTGGCTGGAACCGGAGAAGTCGGTGATGCACATGCCGCGCATACCCAGCTCGCCGCGCAGGAAGCCGGTCAGCAGGTTGGCGTTCGCGCCGCACCAGGTAGCACCCCAGCGGTTGAAGCCGGTCATGACGCTCCAGGCGCCGCCATCGGTGATGGCCTTGTCAGCGACTTCCAGATAGATCTCACGAGCGGTCTGCTCGTTCAGCCAGGTGTTGACACCGCGGCGGCTGGTCTCGGAGTCGTTCAGGGCGACGTGCTTCAGGTAGACGTAGACACCCTTGGACTGGATGCCCTGCACCTCAGCAGCGCAGATGGTGCCAGCCACGAACGGGTCCTCAGAGTAGTACTCGAAGTTACGGCCGGAGTAAGCGGTGCGGTGCATATTGATGCCGGGGCCGTACAGGCCGGAGTAACCCATGGCCAGGCAGTCCTCGCCGATGCAACGGCCGACCTCGTTGATGAGGTCAACATTGAAGGTAGCAGCCATGACGTCCTCGGAGGTGTAGCACATTGCGGATGCACCACCGGTCAGGGCAGCGGTCAGACCCTGAGGGCCGTTCTCGTCCTTGGTGGCAGTCTTGCCGATGGAGGCAGCGGCTGCGGTGTTGTGGAAGCCGAGGGTGATGGTCTGGACCATCTCGCTGTAGGTCAGCTGGTCCAGCAGGGTATCCCACTCGGGATCATCGAAGTCCTTGCCGATCATGGAAGCGAGGGTCAGGCCGTTCTTGGCGCCCAGAGTGGGCATCTCGACGCTGTTGGCCTCAGAGCCGTCGTACTGGGTGAAGGCGAGGCTTGCAGCCAGAGTCTCGTTGGCGGTCAGCTGTGCGGGAGCGGTGGGGATGGTGCCGGTCCAGTCGGAGCGGCTCATCCAGGTCACACTGCCGGGAGCATCGCTGCTCTTGTTGGGGTCGGACTCGTCAAACAGGTTGGTGATGGCGGTGCCATTTGCGCCGGTGGAGAAGGTGGTGGTGTCGAGGGTGTCGTTGGTCCACTTCCAGACGAGGTCGGTGCTGCCGTTCTCGGTCATGCGGCCATTGGTGTTCTCGACGGTGTAGCCCTTGGCAGCCAGGATGTTGTTGACTGCGTTGTGGGAATCGGTGGCAGCGGTGAAGTAGTAGTCACCAGCGTCCACGATGTAGGTCTTGGCGTTGTTCGCGTCGTAGGTGCGCAGCTCGCTTTTCGGGACAGTGATGGTCACGTCCTCAGAAGCGCCGGGAGCCAGCACGTCGGTCTTTGCGAAGCCGCACAGCTCAGCAGCAGCCTTCTCGATGCCGTTTGCCTTGTCGTAAGCGGTGTAGGGAGACTGGAAGTAGATCTGGACGGTCTCCTTGCCGGAGAAGGTCTTGCCGGTGTTGGTGACCTTCAGGGTGACGGTGAAGGTATCGTCAGACTCGGTCACGTTGAAGTTGGAGTATGCGAAGGTGGTGTAGCTGTCGCCGTAACCGAAGGGGTAAGCAACGGTGGTCGCCCAGTTGTAATCGCCAGCCTTGGCGGTACCCATGACGACATCCTCGTAACGGGTCTCGAAGTGACGGTAGCCCAGGTAGATGCCTTCCTGGTAGACACTGTACATACCCTGCACGTCAGCACCCTCGGTCAGCAGGTTGTACTCTGCTGCGTTGGGGTAAGCCTGGGTGTAGAAGTTGTACATAGCGGGGTTTGCCATGTTGTCGTACAGATAGGTATCGACCAGAGAGCCGGAGGGGGTGACAGCGCCGGACAGCAGCTGGCCCACACCGTTGATGCCGGTCTGGCCCACGTCGCCGATCCACATCGCAGCGTCGATGCCGTAGTCCTCACCGCAGATCTCGGGGTTGAGGAAGTCCAGCTCGATGGCGTTGGAGCTGTTGATGAGGACGATGATGTTCTTGAAGGTACCGTTGTCCTTCAGAGCCTTCAGGTTCTGGAGCAGCTCGATCTCTTCAGCAGACAGAGCGAGGTAGTTGCCGTCGCCCTCCTGACCGGAGATCCAGCTGTCGCTGGTGCCATTCTCGCCGCTGGGAAGGTCTGCGCCCTCACCGCCGGAGCGGGAGAGGACCACGATCGCAGCGTCGCCGTACTCAGCAAAGCTGGACTCAGCGCTGGACAGAGCGCTCCAGGGAGCCTCGTTGACAGCGTACTGGGTGTTCGCCTCCAGAGTATCGGAGATGGAAGCGGGGGTCATGCGGCTGTACTTGCTCATCATGGAGTCAGAGCTGTACAGGTCCCACAGGGTCTGGTTGATGGTGATGCCCTGAGCTTCCAGAGCCTGCTTGAGGTTGGGAGCCTTGCTGGTATCGACAGAGCCGGAGCCGGTGCCGCCGTACATCAGGTCCACAGAGCCGTGGCCGAACAGGCTGACCTTAGCGCCGCTGGCCAGAGGCAGGGCATTGTTCTCGTTCTTCAGCAGAGCTGCGCCCTCGGCCTCGACCGTCGCGCACAGTTCGGCCTCGTAAGCCTCACGCTCCTCATCGGAAGCAAAGCCCTTCTTGAAGTATTCGGTATCGCCGGTATTCTCGCCGTGGATGATCTTATAGGTAGATGCATTCAGAGCGACGTTGAGGGTGGTAGCGTACTGGTTTGCGATGATGTTGCCCACAATGGCAGCGACGGTCAGGATCGCCGTCAGGCCGGTGAGAACAGACCACAGCCGTACTTTCGGTTTGGTGTTTTTCACGGATTCTCCTCCTTTTTTCTATAACAACCGCCGGTCGGCGGAATGTTTCACAAATCAGACCCAGTTTGCACTCTTGGACTTGGTCTTGACCAGCTTGTAGCTGGGATCCGGGGTGTCCACATGACGGAAGGAAGCGGTGTCGGTGCAGTCACCGGCCACAGCCCTGACTTCGATCTCGCCGGTCAGCGGCACACGGAAGCTGAAGACGTGCTCGCCGGTCTGCTCGCCGACCTTCTCGCCGTTGACGTAGAGGGCGACGGACTTCTGGTTGGAGTAGACCTTCACTTCCATCCCGCTCTCCGTGCGGTCGGTGAACCGCTTGGAGCAGATGTGGACAAAGTTCTCGTCGCTCCACCATGCCTTGTAGAGGTAGAAGCTGTCCTTCCGGGTCTTCCGGTCGAAGGTGACGAGGCCCTTATGGTTCATGCCCGGCTCGCCGCCCTGGTCGCGGGCGTCGGCTGCAAAGTCGAACATATTCCAGACGTGGGTCGCCCACATCCACTTATGCCGGTCGAAGCAGCGGAGCATGTACTCGTGATACTTTGCCTGATACTCTTCGGTGTGGTCGCCGCGGCGGGGCTTCGAGCTGTGGAGGTTCGGCATACCCTCGGCACCGTACTCGGAGAAGCCCAGAGGACGGCCCGGGTAGACCAGATGGAAGAAGTCCATCCACAGGTCGTTCAGGAACAGGCCCGGCACATACCAGCCGAGGTAGAGGTTCCAGCTGACGAGGTCGGTGATGTGAGCCACCGGGTTGAAGGGGCCGCACATGGCGTAGCAGGCCAGCGTGGTCAGGCGGGTGGAGTCCATCTTGTGGCACAGGTCGTTCAGCTCGCGGTGATTGTCGAGCATATCGGCCTTGTCCTTGGTGGAGATGGTGATCTCATTGGAGACGCCCCAGCAGACGATGCAGGGGTGGTTATAGTTCTGATAGATGAGCTCCTTCATCTGGCTGATGGTGTTGGCGCGGCCATTGGGCAGGTGCTCGGAGATGTAGGGGATCTCAGCCCAGACCACCATGCCGTACTGGTCACAGAGGTCGTAGAAGTACTGGTCGTGCTGGTAGTGGGCCAGACGGACGGTGTTGGCACCCAGCTCCCGGATGAGGGCCATATCCTCATCGTGCATCTCGCGGGTGATGGCGTTGCCCACGCCCTTGCGGTCCTGATGGCGGGAGACGCCATGGAGCGGATAGGGACGGCCATTGAGGAAGAAGCCGTTCCTGGAGTCCACCGAGAAGGTGCGCAGACCCACGCGGGTGGAAACTTCGTCCACCACGGTGCCGTCGCTGCTCAGGCGGACGACACAGGTGTAGAGATAGGGGTCCTTCACGCCGTCCCAGAGGTGGGGAGCGTCGAGGTGGAGCTGAGCGTCTGCGCCCTCAGCCCTGGCCACGATGCTGCCGGCTGCGTCCTGCAGCTCGACGGAGACAGCGCCCTCACCTTCCACGATGGTCTCGACCCGGATGTCAGCCCTGCCGTCCTTGAGGGCGGGGGTGATCTTAACGCCGGTGTCGCCGAAGTGGCCCAGAGCGATGTGGTTCTTGCTGACCACCATCAGGCTGATGTCGCGGTAGATACCGCCGTAGAATGTAAAGTCGGCCTTCTGGGGGTAGATGCGGTCGTTGATGCTGTTGTCCACCTCGACGGTGAGCTGGTTGTCCTTTTCCAGCAGGTCGGAGACATGGACACGGAAGGTGGAGTAGCCGCCGTCGTGGGTGCAGATGTTCTTGCCGTTCAGCAGAACTTTGGCGCTGGAATTGACGCCCTCGAACTGCAGCCAGACTTCCTGCGAAGCTGCGTCGAACGCCGGAGCGGCAAAGGTGGTGCTGTAGGTGCAGGTGCCGCGCCAGTAATCGTTGCCGCCGTCCTGGCCGTCTTTTGCGTTCCAAGTGTGGGGCAGCTCCACCAGAGTGGTCTTGCCGTCCGGCCCGGTGAACTGCCAGTCCTGCATGAGCTTGGCGATGCTTCGCATTCGTTTTCCTCCCGTGTATCTGTAGCGTTTTCTCTGTTGTGCGGTCGTTTTTCTGTCTTTCGCTATTATTTTATCAAAGACTTTTCCTTTCGCAAGACCGTTGCGATAATCGGTCGAATGGCGTGGATATTCGGTTTTGCTCTCACAAATCGAAGCCGATATATTTGTGCATCTCTTACAAATAGATGGATACAACGAGAGTCAAATGAAAGCTTGCAGGACAACAAAAAAAGCCTCTCCCTTTGGGAGAGGTGGCAATGCTTGCATTGACGGAGAGGGCAAGCCTGTTGTAAAAGAGTCTCGATACAGCGATGAGCAAAAGCCTTTGGCAGAGGGAGAGCATCGCTGCGCACTATGCTCACGGGCAGCGGCCTTGCCCTCTCAGGCGCTTACGCGCCAGCTCTCCCAAAGGGAGAGCCTTTACGAGAGGGCGCTCGGGAAAATAATTTTCACCGCAAAGAACCCGTTCTGGCTCTCTGTGGTCAGGGTACCTTTATATTTCTGGACGATGCGGTTGGTCACTTTGACGGCGTAGTGGGCGGCGCGGGTGTCGGCAGACTCCGCCGGGCGGTCGGGGCTGATGACGTTCACCACCACGAAGCTCTGCCGGGTGCAGACCAGCAGGTCGATGCAGCGGCGCTCCGGTTCCGGCACCTTCACCGCGCTTTCAATGGCGTGGTCCAGCATATTGGCAAAAAGGGCGTAGAGGTCGCTGGCCTCAAAAAAGCTCAGACAGCTGCCGTCCGTCACCGCGTTGAGCTGGATGCGGCGGGACTCGCAGAGCAGGCTCTTTTCCGTGAGCACCACGTCCAGCACCTCATTGCCGGTGTTTCGGCTGGCGTCGTAGAGCTGCGCCGCCTTCTCGGCCTCGTCGATGTGGGCTTTCAGCTCCGGGTCTGCCGGGGCGCTCGACATCTGGCGGAGCGCGGCGATCTGAAGCTTCAGCTCGTGGCAGCGCTTGTTGATGATCTGGACATTCTGCCGCGCCACCTGGTACTGCTCCCGTTGGCGCTCATATAAAAGGTTGAGGGTGTCCATCTCCTTCTGCACGGCCGAGAGCTTGAACACCTCGGTCTGGAAGTAGAGCAGGGTCAGGAAGTAAAACTGCCCGACAAACATCGTCATGACGAGACTGCGATCCAGCGCCACCACCTGCCCGCCGCTGAGCAGCGCAGCCTGGAACATGAAGAGGATCCCGATGAAAAAGGCGCTGGTCAGCTGGCGCGGGCCGATGTTATACACTCCTTTATAAGACATCTTCCGGGAGAGGGTGGTGCAGATAACAAAATAAAAGAATGCACCAGCGGCCAGCTGTGCCAGCATGACCGGCAGGCTTCTGAGGTCAAGGGGCGTTCCCCGCCACTCGAAGAATACTTCCACCAGATGCCAGCACTCGTAAGCGGTCTGGGAGGCCAGCAGGCTCCATACAGCACAGTAGAGCGCACTCTTTTTGTCTATCTCAACGCAGGCGTAGATCATCATGCCCAGCAGAACAAAAAACGCAACATAGAGTGTCAGCAGAGAGAATTGCAGCTCGTGGAGGCTGGTGCTCTGGGCCGCGGGGTCGAGCACATAGGTCAGCCCCAGCAGGGGCAGCAGCATCCCCAGCGCCCGCAGGCGGGCGTGAGGCCGGTGCTTGAGCGGGATGCAGAACGCCACCGCAGCAGTCCACCGCAGCAATGCCCGGAAGATGACATGGCGTGCAAGAAGATTCACAGCACACCTCCAATGTAGGACGCCACCGCCGTCAGGAAAGCCGCACGCTGGCGGCGGCTGATCTCCAGGTGGTCGGTGTTGACATGGACAAAGTCGTTCTCCACAGCCTTTACATATTTCAGGTTGACCAGATAGCACTGGTTGCAGCGGGAGAAATGGTACTGCGCCAGCTGCTTTTCGGCGCTGGCGAGGCTGGCACGGACGGAAAACTCACCCTTGGTGGTGTGATACCAGAGCAGCCGGTCATGGGTCTCGAGATAGTAGATGTCGCCGGTGGAGAGCACCTGCATCCCGCCTCCGGCCAGCTGTAAAACGACCTGCCCGCCCCGGCGGCGCTGCACCCGCTGGACAGCCCGGGAGAGCTTGGTGCAGAACTGGTAGTAGTTCACCGGCTTGAGGACATAGTCCAGTGCGTCCACCTCGTAGCCCTTGATAGCGTACTGCGCCATGTTGGTCACGAACACCAGCACGGCGTCTGCGTCCACGGCCCGTATCTTCTCCGCCGCGCCGAAGCCGTCCAGTCCCGGCATCTCCACATCCATAAAGATGATGTCATACCCCGGCTCGTAGTGCTCCGCGATGACGGCTCCATCCTCGATGGGCAGCACCTCGACCTGCAGGCTGTTCTCGGCGGCGTACTGCCGGATGAACCGGCACAGCTCGTCCCGCACTTCCTGCTGGTCTTCGACGACAGCAATTTTTAGCATCCCGCAGTCTCCCCCTTCTCCGTTCCATTCCATTTGCTGCTTTTTATTGAAACATACTTTGGTGTGAAATGCAACGGAGAAGTTCGAAATCGTTTCCTTCCCATCTGCAAAAACAGCAAAACCGCCCCGGTTTCCGTAACAGGAAGCCGGGACGGCTCGTTCTGCTATTATAAAAGCGTCGGCACTTTCTTTGCCAGCAGATCCGCCAGCTGTGCGTGGCCCTTACGGGTCAGATGCATGAAGTCCACCTGATTGAACTCGCAGTCGGCAGCATTGAGGAAATGGACGTTCTGACGTTCCGCGACGATACGGAACTGCTCAGCCACGCCCTTCGACTTTTCCACGCAGCCCTCGCCCATGACGGCATCATGGAAGCCATCGCCGATGCGGGGCGGGGCCACGACGAGGATGTTGGGAGCCTTGGTCCCCCAGCAGTCCACGCTTTTGGCCTTGAGGATCAGCCGTTCCATACCCGCGCCGATGCAGGCGGCATTGGCGTTGAACCGCTCTTTGACGTCGTTGGTACCCAGCATGATGATGAGCAGATCGATGACTTCATGGCTCTTGAGGAGCGAATAAGCCACGCTCAGAGCGTCCATCGACTCATGGATGGGGTCTACGAAAACGGTCGTCCGGCCCGAAAGACCCTCTTCCGTCACGAGATAGTCGCTGCCAAGCGCCGTCTGCAGGCGGCAGGTCCAGCGCTCGTCCTCATTGAAGCGGATGCCGTGGTCGGCACAGTCCGCCGGGTCGGCGCAGTAGCCGTGGGTGTTGGAGTCGCCCAGACAAAGGATATGTTTTTTCATCGTCTCTTCCCCTTTCAGATCTCGCCCCGCGACTGGCGGAAATAGTAGACTGCGCCCACCATGCCGGCGTCGTTGTGGAGCTGGGCGGCACGGATCTCCAGTCCTTCCGCAAAAGCAGGCATCACGGAGGCACGCACTTTCTTAGCGATGGGGTCTATCAACAGCTCCTGCTGTGCGCTGACGCCGCCGCCGATGAGGATGAGCTGCGGGTTGAAGATATGCACCATGCCCGCAAGGCCCTGAGCGATCTCATCCGTCCAGTCGTCCAGAAGCGCCAGGATGGTGGGGTCTCCTGCATGTGCCGATTCAAAGATAGCGCGGCCATCCTTCCACTTCGGGTTCCGGGGCTGTGCGCCCCGCACCAGAGCGGTGGTTGCGGCGTACCGCTCCCAGCAGCCCGACGCGCCGCAGGTGCAGAGCACGCCATCCAGCGCGTGGGTGCGGAAGTGTCCCAGCTCACCGCCGAGACCCCGCGCACCTTCCAGCAGGCGGCCTCCGGTGAGGATGCCGCCGCCGACGCCGGTCCCCAGCGTGACGCCGATGACGTCTGTGTAGCCCTTCGCGCCGCCGACCCAGACTTCACCCAGCGTCATGCAGTTGGCGTCGTTGGCGACGGTGGTCGGCAGGCCGAACTTTGCTTCCAGCTCCGCTTTAATGGGGCTTCCGATGTAGTTGGGCAGGCTGCCGCAGGTCCCGGCCACGATGCCCTTTCGGGTGTCGATCTGTCCTGCGGCGGAAACGCCGATGCCCGCAAGGCCCTGCGGTTCAACAGCCTGCTCCTTGAGGAACTGTTCGGCAGCAGACAGCACCGTGGTGAGGATGGGCGTCTCGTAGTTGTCGAAGCAGACGCTCTGCTCCGTTTTGGAGAGCACACGGCCCTCTTCGTCCACGATGCCCAGCTTGACGGCAGTGCCGCCAATATCAATGGCAAGATACTGTTTCATAGTCGTATCTCCGTATCATTTGTGCATGGCGTTGATGGCACCGGTGAAGCGGGCGGTGATCTCCGCCGGGCGGGTGATGGCACCGCCGACGACGAGGGCGAAAGCTCCGGCTTCCAGCGCCTTGACAGCCTGCTCAGGGTAATGGATATGACCCTCGGCGATGATCTTTGCCGGGCATTCCGCGGCCAGCTTGTGGACAAACTCAAAATCAATATCGTTGATGCCCTGCGTTTCGGGGGTGTAGCCGCGCATGGTGGTGCCCACGAAATCAGCACCGGCCTCGGCGCAGAGCATGGCGTTCTTGAAATTGTCGCAGTCGGCCATGAGCAGCTGGTCGGGATATTTCGCCTTGATGGCGCGGATGAACTGGGCCGAAGTAGAGCCGTCGGGGCGCAGCGCACCCGTACCCTGCACGGCAAGGATGTCCACGCCGCAGGCCACCAGCTCGTCCACCTCCTTCATGGTGACGGTGATGTACATGGGAGTGCCGGGGTAATCCTTTTTGATGATGCCGATGACCGGCAGGTCCACCACCTGTTTGATCTGGGTGATGTCACGGACGGTGTTGGCGCGGATGCCCACAGCTCCGCTCATGGCGGCAGCTTTCGCCATCAGGGGCATGACGCCGCCCTCTTTGGTGTAAAGAGGCTCCGTCTCAAGTGCCTGACAGGAGACGATGAGGCCGCCTTTGATTTGCTCAAACAGTGTTTCTTTCTCCATATCCATCAATCCTCCATCCTGATTTTGATGACCACTTTGCGCACATGAGCACAGCCGGGGCGTGCCACGCCGGGCTTGTGCAGCTCGCCGGGGAAAAACAGGACGAACCGTCCCTCGCCCAGCGTGCCGCTGACGGCATCCGGACTGGTCCTGAAACCAATATCTCCCGTAAACTCCCCTGCCTCTTCGCCGGGCAGATTCGTATAGCCCCAGCCCTCGCCGCCGGTCAAATCGATTTGAAGGTCCGCGTACTTTTTGTGGTATTCGAGGCGGGTGCTGTCGGGGCTCAGATCGGCCTCCATCACGTTGATGAAGACGTTCCCGCCGTCCACCTCGGTGCGGCCCAGCGGCAGATCGCTCAAATCGTGGGCCACATGGTAGGCGGTAAGATAGTCGATGGCGGTGTCAAGGTTCCGGTGGAGCCCGCGATAACGGTTCAGGTGCTCCAGTGCGTCGCAGATCATGTTGATTTTCTCCTAACCAAGTGTTTTTTTAACAGAAGCACAAAGAGCGCCTGCCCTCTCCCCCTCATTGAGAGACGGAGAGGGGGCGCTTTTTGATTTTTCAGAGTTTTGCGATGGCGGCTTCGATCATGGCCTGTGCTTCGGCGACGATGGGCTCATCTTCCGGGATGAGGCCGGGCATCGGCTCGCGGACGCCGCCCAGCTCAAGGCCGTACATCCGGCGCAGGATCTCCTTCTGCACCGCGTAGAGGTTGCCGTGGGCTTCGCACATCTTATAAATGATGCGGTCGGCGTCGTACTGAATGGCGCGGGCAGCTTCGATCTCGCCCTTGTTGATGTGCTCGTTCATGGCAAGATACAGCTCCGGCATAACGGCATAGGTGCCGCCGATGCCGCCATCCGCGCCGATGACGCGGCCGGAGACGAACTGCTCATCCGGGCCGTTGAAGACCACGAAATTGCCCTCACCACGGGCGGCAATGCCGGCATCCTTGAACATCTGGATGTCCTGGGTGGGCATGGAGCTGTTCTTGACGGCAACGACGTTGGGGTTCTTGAGCATCTCGCGCAGCAGGCTCATGGTCAGGCCGGTGCCGGCCAGCTGGGGGATGTTGTAGATGACGAACTCGGTGTTGGGAGCCGCCGCCGACATCTCGTTCCAATACTTGGCGATGGCGTACTCCGGCAGATGGAAGTAGATGGGCGGGATCGATGCAATGGCGTCCACGCCCACGCTCTCGGCGTGGCGGGCCAGCTCGACGCTGTCGGCGGTGTTGTTGCAGCCGACGTGTGCGATGACGGTCAGTTTGCCTTTGGCTTCACTCATGACGGCTTCCAGCACGGCCTTGCGCTCATCGACGTGCTGATAGATGCACTCACCGGAGGAGCCGCCCACATACACGCCCTTGACGCCCTTTGCGATCAGATGGCGGGTCAGCGCCTTGACGCCCTCGGTGGAGATATTGCCCTCTGCGTCGTAGCAGGCATAGAAGGCCGGGATAACGCCCTGATACTTGGTAATGTCTTTCATAATAGGTCTCCTTTTTAGCCTTTAACAGCACCCATTGCGATGCCCTTGGTGAAGTACTTCTGGAAGATCAGGAAGATGATGATGATCGGCACAGCGGCCAGAGCGGCGCCTGCCATGATAAGGCCGAAGTCGGTGCTGTTCTCCGCCTGCAGCTTTGCGATGCCCAGCGAGATCGTCAGGTTGCTGGTACTGGACAGCATGATGAGCTGCATGAAGTAATCGTTCCAGCTGTTGATGAAGGTGAAGATGGCCAGCGCGCCGATGCCCGGCTTGACCATCGGGAGCACGATGCTGACGAAGGTGCGCGCCTCGCTGGCGCCGTCGATACGGGCCGCTTCCAGCATCTCGGTGGGGATGCCCTCACTGAACTGCTTCATCAAAAAGACGCCGAAGGGCCAGCCCACGATGGGGAAAATGACGGCCCAGATGGTATTGTAAAGGTTCAGTGCGCTCATCTCACGCAGCAGCGGGATGAGGATGACCTGCTTGGGCAGGGCCATTGCGCAGACGATGAGGGTGAAGAGCAGCCTGCGGCCGACGAAGCGCTTTTTTGCCAGCGCATAGCCTGCCATTGCGGCGGTGACGCAGGTGAGGATCATGGACATGACGGCCATGAACACGGTGTTGATCATCCAGCGCAGGGCGGCCGGAGCAGTCGGGCCGACGGAGAAATAGATCGGCTCTCCATCCGCGCTGAAAGAGCGGCTGAAGGGCACGGCCAGCTGCCACAGGGGTGCGCTCTTGCCTGCGAAAAGCTTCTGGTAGTTGGTCAGCACCCACTGGCTGGGCCACCACTCGGGGGTCGTGGAGTTGATGGCCGCGCCGGTCTTGAAGGAACCGGTGATGATCCAGTACAGCGGGAACGCGAACAGCACGGCCACGATGCTGATAAGAATGAACGTCAGTATCATGTAAGCGCTCATCTTTTTCAGCTTGCTGGGGTGACGCTTCAACGGTTTCTGTTTTTTTGCAGTTGCAGTCATTGCCCGGCACCTCCTTTAATTATCCTGACTGCCAAACCTGAACTGGACAGCCGACAGGATGGCGATGATAACGGCCAGCACAACGCCCATTGCGTTGCCGTAACCATAGCGGTAGAGCTTGAATGCAGTGTAGTAGATGTAGTACATGATGGTATCGGTGCTGTGGTTGGGGCCGCCGGAGGTCAGCAGCTGGATCAGCGCGAAGCACTGGAAGGAGTTGATGGTCGTGATGACCAGGATGTACAGGGTGGTGGGCATGATGGCGGGCCACTTGATGCGCCAGAAGCACTGGAAATCGGTGGCACCATCCACTTCAGCGGCTTCCACGATGGACTGGTCTACGTTGCCCAGTGCGGAAACGTACAGCACGATGGGCTGGCCGACAGAAGTAGTCAGCAGGATGAGGATGATGCAGCCCAGAGCGTATTTTTCATCGCCCAGCCAGTTGATGTTCTTGTCGATGAGGCCCACAGCCTTGCCCAAATAGTTGAAGATGCCGTAGTAATTGTTGTACATCCACTTCCACACGACGGTGACAGCCACCGAGCCGGTGACGACCGGCAGGTAGAACACGCAGCGGAAGAGGCTGGTGGCCCACTCGGGCAGATCGACGATGGCCGAGCTGACCCACAGCGAGAACGCACAGGTCACAGGCACCGAGACGACCACGATGATGAAGGTGTTGCGCAAAGCGCCGATGAAGATGGGGTCTGCGAACAGCTCTGCGTAGTTGGCAAGACCCACAAAGACGTCGGCACGGTTCATGGTCGAGTCAAAAAAGCTCGTGACCACGCAGAGTATCATGGGGTAAATGACGAAGCCGAGAAAAAAGATGAGGCTGGGCAGAAGGAACAGGTAGGAAGCGATGGTCTCCTGCCGAACCAGTGCGCTGCTGCGCTTCGGCTCTTTGATGCTTGCAGTCTTTGCAGCCAAAGAAATCACCAGACCTTTCGTTCTGATTGGGTGCTTATCTCACACAAAATGCCCCTCCCTCGCCGGGATGTTCGAGGGAGGGGCCGTCATTACTTATTTGCCCTCAGGCAGAAAAGCTCAGGCTTTGGCGGCTGCGTTGGCGTTCTGGACAAAGGTTGCAACGGAAGTGGCAACGTCTTCGCCAGTGCCTACACGCTGAAGCATGTTCCACCACTCGGTGCGGGCAGTTGCCCAGCCCGGAGTGATCTGGTAGTAGTCGCCCAGATAGGCCATGAACTTGGTGTACTCGCTCATGATGGCGTTGTCGGCGTAGATGTCGCCCACGCTGGCGCGGACCGGGAAGTAGGTGGAAGCCAGAACGCTGTCCTTCACCTGGTCAGGGTCAGCAGCGATGAACTCGATGAAGGTCTTGGCTGCCTTGATCTTTGCCTCATCGCCGTTGTCGAAGACGCCAAAGCCCCAGATGCCGCCGCAGAGCTTCGGGTCGCCGCTCTCGGTCGGGAATGCCATGGGCATGATCTCGTCGCCGTCGTTGGTCAGGCCGGCGTCGTTGTTGTCGCTGTTGAGCTGCTGGGCAATGTTCCAGCAGAAAGCCATCTGCAGGGTGCCGTTGCGGAACAGGGTGATCTCGTCGCCGCCTGCGATGGAAGCGTCGAAGTTGATGCCATCGGTGTCGTACAGGGTCTGGATGGCCTTGATGTTCTCGGCAGAGTCTGCAGTGTACTTGGTGTGAGCGTCGTCGGTGAAGGTGCCGCCGTACATATTATTGATAATAGCGCGGGTACCCTGGTCGCCGCCCTGACCGCCGCAGTAGACGGCTGCCACATTCTCGTAGCCGCCCTTGTACAGAGCGTCAACGGTGTTCAGGAAGCCTTCGGTGCTCCAGGTGTGCTTATCGGTGTCGAGATACTTGTCAGCGCCCACTTCCTTGACCTTGGTCATGTTGACGGCCATGCAGTGTGCGGTCATGCACAAGGGGTACTCGTAGTAGTCGCCCTTGTCGTTGTGGCAGGCGGAGTTGACGGACTCGTAAATGTCCTTCTTGGCGTCGTCGGTCCACAAATCGTTCAGCGGAGCCATGACACCCTTTGCGCCCCAGTTGGCCACCAGACGCTCGGGGCCTTCCATGATGAGGTCGGGTGCGCTGCCGCCCTCGATGGCGGTGTTCACCTGGTCATCGCCGTTGGTGTAGTCGAGATACTCAACGGCCACTTTAATGTCAGGATACTTTGCGTTGAAGCTGGCGATGAGCTCCTGCACGGTCTCGTCCTTGCCCCAGCCGCCGATGGGGTATGTCCACAGCTTGATGCTTGCGCCGGATGCAGAGCCGGAAGCGGCAGTGGAAGCAGCAGCAGAAGCTGCCGTGCTGGTAGATGCGGACTTGCCGCCGCAGGCAGCCAGCGCACCCGCTGCGCTCATAATACCAACGGCCTTCAAGAAGGAGCGACGAGAAATAGCATTCTTCATAATAAGTTCTCCTTACCTATCATCATATCGGCGGTCCTTCATCCCTGACCGCTCTTGTTGGCCTTATTATAGAAAACTTCTTTCATTTTGTCCATCGGTCGCATACACAATTTTCAGAAAGTTTTCTTGTATATTCCGCACAAATATCTGGGATACCAGCCAGATTTTGGCCACTTTCACTAGTTTTGCCGCCAGCTGTAGCCGTTTTGTAATCATTTCTGCGCCGTTTGTCATTTTCGGTTTGAAAATCATTTTCGTTCTCCTTGCCGCAGTTTTGAAATTTATTTTCAGTAATAAGTCATACTTTTCCTCGATTTTTAGATGCTCTGCACAGCTTTTTCTTCCGAATTATGGCGAAAGGCACACTTGTCAAGCGGCCAAACTTCTTTTATACTTTTTATAAAGATGCCCCCTTCCCTGTGCAGCGGAAGGGGGCAAAAGAAGGTATAAGGAATAGTGCGGGCCTTGCGGCCCGCTCGAAGGAGCTTGACCATGGGTACAAATTTTTGGGAATTGCTGCATCAACGACAGGACCAGCTGACCAGATCCGGCCACGCGGTCGCTGACTACCTGCTGCAGCATGCGGACGAAGCGCAGTATCTCTCCATTTCCTCGCTGGCCCGGGAGTGCAACGTCGCCGAGGCGACCGTGTTCCGGTTCTGCCGGGCTTTGGGGTTCGACGGCTACCATGAGATGCGCATTGCGCTGGCGCAGGCCAACGCCACCGGCACACCCTCCAGCCAGAGGGAGCTGCAGCCCGGCGCCACCACCGCAGAACTTTGCGAGCACGCATACGCCCGTTTCCTCACCGCCATCAACGGCACCCAGAACGCCCTCTCTACCGAGGCCGTGGACGAGGCCGTACACCTGATGCAGGAGGCCCGGCAGGTGTTCTGCCTCGGACAGGGCGGCAGTATGCTCCTGGCAAACGACATCTGCGCCCGCTTCGCCAGCCTTTCCACCAAGTTCCGCACCGCAGGCGACAGCCATTTACAGCTGCTGACTGCCAGTCTGATGAACGAGGCCGACGTTGTGCTCTTCGTCTCCTACTCCGGCGCGACCCGCGACATGATGGAGACACTGCGCACCGCCAAGGCCGCCGGGGCAAAGATCATCCTCCTGACCCATTACGAGGACTCCCCCGGCGCATTGCTCGCAGATGTCGTCCTTCTCTGCGGCGCACAGGAAAGCCCGCTGGACTCCGGCAGCATCCCCATCAAGGCAGCATTCCTCTATGTGGGCGAAGTTCTGGTGCTGCGGTATATGCTGGATGACCCTGCCCATAGCAACACCGCGCAGGGCCTCACCAGCGAGGCTATGACCGTGAAAATGCTGTAAAAAGTTCTTTTCCATGTACTGCTAAAACTGCCCGGAACGACCTTCTCCTATCGTTCCGGGCAGTTTTTTGTGTTATGCAATAAAAATGACAGCAGCACGCCCGTTGACTCATCTGATTCAAGGCATTATAATCGACGTATGGCAAAGTTTGTCGAAGAGCAGGAGCGAAGAAAGTATGGATCACAGTCACCACGATCGCACCTACAAAAAGAGCCGCTTTCAGCAGGAGCTGGAGCAGAGCGTCTCCCGTAAGCTGATCTCAAGCCTGCTGCTGGGATGTCTTTTGTTCTGCATTGCGATCGCTGTTGTGAATGCTCTCAACCAGAACGCCCGGCGGGAAGACCATCTGGAGAGTGTCACCTCTACCTTCCATGAGGTGTACAATAACACGTCAGCCTTTCTGCTGGACACTGGACACACCGAGCTGTTCCTCTCCGAGCTGCGGAAGGATCAGGACAACCTGCGTTATCTTATCAGCCATTACAACGTCTCGGCTCTTGTGGAGATACAGCTCATCCTTACCGACTCTGAGGGAAATGTTCGGTTCACGACCTTTTCGGAGGGAGAGATGAATCTCCACCGGCAGGAATTCAACTGCATCGCCGTGGACAACGCCTGCCATCTTATGCGGGCCGTCTACACCACGGTCTACCACTTCCGAGCCAACAGCTCAGAATACGTTATGATCCATCCGCTCTACCGGGATGGCGAATATCAGGGTGCTGCGGCAGTTTATCTGAATGAGAACGACTGGACAAAACTGTTCAGCCAGTACCAGTACGACGCCATCCTCACCAAACCCAACGGTGATGTCATCGCCTGTTCAAACTCCTCCTTCCTCTCCCAGAAGAACGCCAACAAGTATCTGCCCGCCGATGCGGCGCAGTATGTGCGGGTGAACGGGAACCGCTATCTGCGCAGCAGCCGCTCGCTGGAAAACGGCACGGTGTTGGCTTACTCCTTCATCTACTCGCCCACGAATTACAGTTATCTCTTCGTGGGTCTGCTCCTGATCGTACTGCTGGGACTGAGCTGGGCAGCAATGTTCGCCCGTATCATGCACGCTATGACCGAGCAGATGGTAAAGTCGGTGGACACCCTCGTGCGGGAGATCCGCATCATCCGCAAGGAGGACCCTGATCACATCATCGAGATCGACACCGGCGATGAGATCGATGAGATCGCCCGTCAGGTCAACAAGATGGTCCGCAGCATTCAAGAGCTGAGCCAGCGCAACATCGCTCTTGCCGAAGTGAACAACCGGATGGAGATGCAGAATCTTCAGGCGCAGATCAATCCCCACTTTATTTATAATACGCTGGACAATATCCGCTATCTTATCCCGACAGACCCCCAGCGAGCCCAGCAGCTGATCGGGCGGTTTATCGGCATCCTGCGCTACAGCATCAACAACACAAAGCACAATGTCCCTGTTAAAGATGATCTGAAATATCTGCAGGATTACCTTGTGATCCAGTCCACCCGCTTCGGTGCGAATTTCTCCTACGAGATCGACATCGACGACGCCTGCATGGAGTTCATCATCCCGAAGCTGCTTTTACAGCCCTTGCTGGAAAACAGCATCAAATATGGATTCCAGAAAAAGCCCTGCATCCATATAAGGGTACGGGGCTGGCTGGGGGAGGATGCGCTCTATTTCACGGTAGAGGACAACGGCGGAGGCGTGGACGAGACCATGCTGGAACAGCTGCGAGACATCCTGCGCTCGGATGAAGTGAACATCGAGCACAATGGTCTGCAGAACATCAACCGCCGCATCTGGCTGGGCTACGGCGGTGACAGCGGACTGACCATCGACAGCACCGAGGGCGAAGGCTTCACGGTGAAACTCAAGCTCCGGCTGGGAGGAATGTAAACCATGTATCGCGTTCTGCTTGTAGAAGATGAAGAGATCATCCGCAAGGGCATTCGCTACTCGGTACCGTGGGAGGAGTGCGACTGCTCGGTGGTGGGCGAGGCAGAGAATGGGGCAGCAGGTGAAGAAAAGATCGCTGAACTGCAGCCTGACATCGTCATTACCGACATTACCATGCCGGTAAAAAACGGTCTTGAGATGATCGCCGACACCCGGGAGAAATTCAACTATATCGCCATCATCCTGACAGGCTACTCGGAGTTTGAGTACGCCCAGCAGGCTATCCGGAACGGCGTATCGGATTATGTGCTCAAGCCTCTCGACATGGACGAGATGCGTACTGCGCTGGAGAAGGCTGTCCGCCTTGCGGGGGATAACCAGTACCTCCAACAGCGGGAGGACGAGGCAGAGGCCGTCCGCAGCCGGACAGCTCTGCCGCCATTAAGCGAAGATAAGGTCACTGACCCGCTGGTGCTGCGCATCGTAGCCTACCTGAAAGAGAATTACCGGAGCAAGATAACACTTGCTGACCTTCAGGAACAGTTCCACTACTCGGAACGGTACATCAACCAGAAGTTTCAGAAAGAGCTTGGCACAACGGTCATTGACTACCTCAACCGCTGCCGTATTCAGAACGCTCTGGAACTCATCCGGAAGGGAAAACTGCCCATCTCCCAAATCGGCTGGGAGTGCGGCATTGGTGAGTACAAATATTTTAACCACGTTTTCAAAAAATACATAGGCTGCTCGGTGCGGGAGTACCAGAACACCTTGAAATAAGTGTCTAGGAAAAAATACCGGACAGCCGCTGTTCGGTATTTTTTCCATTTGTTCTGCAATTTGAGTATTATTTTTGTGCTAGAAGCATTAAAACGGGACTATCGAAAGGTTTCAGGTAAAAAATGGAGGTTTTTACTATGAAAAAGATTTCTCGTCGTTCGTTCCTGATGGCTACCGGTGTTATCGCAGCTTCTGCTGCTCTGAGCGCTTGCGGCGGCTCCTCCGCCAGCACCTCTTCTGCCGGTTCTACCGCTGCTTCAACTGCCGCTTCTGGTTCTGCTGCACAGGGCGGCGGCGACCTCGTGATCTACTCGCCCAACTCTGAGGGCCTGCTGAACGCCACCATTCCTCTGTTTGAGGAGAAATACGGCGTCAATGTCGAGCTGATCCAGGCCGGCACCGGCGAACTGGTCAAGCGTATCCAGTCCGAAAAGAACGATCCCTACGCAGATGTCCTGTTCGGCGGCTCCTGGTCGCAGATGTACACCAACGAGGACCTGTGGGAGCCGTATGTTTCCGCCAACGATGCAAACGTCATCGACGCCTACAAGAACAAGTGCGGCTTCATCACCGGCAATGTGCTGGACGGCAGCGTCCTCATCGTCAACACCGACCTCATCGGTGACATCAAGATCGAGGGCTACGAAGATCTGCTGAACCCGGCCCTGAAGGGCAAGATCGCCACTGCCGACCCCGCCAACTCCTCTTCCGCTTTCGCACACCTGACCAATATGCTGCTTGCAATGGGCGGCTACGAGGACGATAAGGCATGGCAGTACGTCCACGACCTGTTTGAGAATGTGGACGGCAAGATCTGCGAAAGCTCCAGCGGCGTTTACAAGGGAGTTGCCGATGGCGAGTATGTGGTGGGTCTGTCCTATGAGGATCCCTGTGCTCAGCTGGTTCTGGACGGCGCACCTGTCAAGATCGTTTACATGAAGGAGGGTACCGTCTTCCTTCCTGCTTCTGCCACCATCATCAAGGGCGCAAAGAACATGGACAATGCCAAGCTGTTCATTGACTTCATCCTGAGCGAGGAAGTACAGAACATCTGGGGCAGCACCCTGACCAACCGTCCTGTTATGAAGGACGCTGCCACCAACGATGCCATGACCCCGATGGCAGACATCAATGTCATCGAGGAGGACATTCCCTACGTCAGCGCCCACAAGTCGGAGCTGGTGGACAAGTACACTGAGATCTTCACCGATCTGCAGAGCAAGTAATTCAAAGGGCAGCAGGAGGCTAGTATGAGCAGAATATCAGTCAAAGACGCAGTAAAGCGCTACGGGAATAATACGGTCATCCCGGACCTGAATCTGGAGATCGGAGATGGTGAGCTGTTCACCCTGCTGGGTCCCTCCGGCTGCGGCAAGACCACTCTTCTCCGTATGATCGCAGGCTTCAACTCCATTGAGGGCGGCGACATCTTCTTCAACGAGAAGCGCATCAACGATATGGACCCCAGCAAGCGCAACATCGGCATGGTGTTCCAGAACTATGCCATCTTCCCGAACCTCTCCGTCCGGGACAATGTGGCATTCGGTCTGAAAAACCGCAAGGTGGACAAGGCCGAGATCAAGAAGCGGACGGATGAGTTTCTGAACCTGATGCAGATCATGCAGTATGCCGACCGGATGCCCAACCAGCTTTCCGGCGGTCAGCAGCAGCGTATCGCACTGGCTCGCGCACTGGTCATCTCGCCGGATGTGCTGCTGATGGACGAGCCGCTTTCCAATCTGGACGCAAAGCTCCGTGTCGAGATGCGCAGCGTCATCCGCCACACCCAGAAGAGCGTTGGCATCACCACCGTGTACGTCACCCACGATCAGGAAGAGGCAATGGCCATCAGCGACCGTATCGCCGTTATGAAGGACGGCGTCATCCAGCACGTTGGCACTCCCCGCGACATCTACCAGCGCCCGAAGAATGTCTTCGTTGCCACCTTTATCGGCCGCACCAACATCGTGAATGCCCACGTCAAGGACGGCATCATCACCTTTGCCGACGGCTACCATGAGCACATCGACGCTCTGGACAAGGCTGCCGAGCAGGATGTGCGCTGTTCCATCCGCCCGGAGGAGTTCATTATCTGCAAAGACGGCACCGATGGCATCCATGGCACCGTGCAGGAGTGCACCTACCTCGGTCTCAACACCCACTACACCATTGACACCGATCAGGGCGACTCGGTGGAGATCGTAGAGGAGTCCTCCATTGGCGAGGGCCTCAAGAAGGGCGAGAAGGTGCTGCTGAAGGTCAAGAAAGAGAAGATCAACGTCTTTACCAAGGACGGTGGTACCAATCTCATCAGGAGCGACGCTTATGAAAAACAATAATAAGTTCCGTCTTGATGTCTGGGGAGCCATTACGCTGGGGACCATCGCACTCTATGCACTGTTCCTGCTTTACCCGATGGCATACCTGATCCGCCAGTCTGTGCTGGACCCCGACACCGGCGGTTTCACGCTGGCTTATTTCACGAAGTTCTTTTCCAAGAGCTACTATTTCGATACCCTGATCAACAGCTTCAAGGTATCCATCACAGCGACGGTGCTTTCCATCGCTATTGGCACCCCACTGGCATACCTGTTTACGATCTTTAAGATCAAGGGCAAGTCGGTGCTGAATATCCTCATTGTGGTGGCATCTATGTCGGCTCCCTTCATCGGTGCCTACTCATGGATCCTGCTGCTGGGTCGCAGCGGTGTCATCACCGCCTTCTTCAAAAACCTCGGCATCGCCATCCCGGACATCTACGGCTTTGGCGGCATCGTGCTGGTCATGACGCTCCAGCTGTTCCCGCTGGTGTTCCTCTACGCCAAGGGTGCATTGAAGAATATCGACAACTCCCTCATCGAGGCGGCTGAGAACCTCGGATGCTCTGGCATTGCCTGCTTCTTCAAAGTGGTCGTGCCCCTGATCATGCCCACCCTGCTGGCTGCAGCTCTGCTGGTGTTCATGCGATCCTTTGCAGACTTCGGCACCCCGATGCTGATCGGTGAGGGCTACCGTACCTTCCCTGTTGTCCTTTACACTGAGTTCATCAACGAGGTGGGCGGCAGCGACGGCTTTGCAGCCGCTATCGCCGTCATCGCTATCGTCGTCACCACGCTGGTGTTCCTCGTCCAGAAGTACGTTTCCAACAAGAACGCCTTCGCTCTGAACAGTATGCACCCCGTGGAGGAGCGGGAGGCCCGCAAGGGCATCAACGCTCTGGTGCATCTGGTCGTCTACCTTGTAGTGGGCATCGCCATCATGCCGCAGGCCTACGTCATCTACACCTCGTTCAAGAACACGCAGGGTAAGATCTTTGTGGACGGCTACTCGCTGCAGAGCTACCAGACCGCCATCGGCAAGCTGGGTCGCAGCATTCAGAATACCATCATCATCCCCCTGCTGGCACTGGTCGTCATCGTGCTGCTGGCTGTTCTCATCGCTTATCTGGTGGTGCGCCGCCGCAATGCCCTGACCAACGTGGTGGACGTCCTCTCGATGATCCCCTACATCGTGCCCGGCACGGTCCTTGGCATTGCGCTGCTCATCGGCTTCAATAAGCCCCCGCTCCTCATCAGCGGCACCATGCTCATCATGGTAGTAGCCCTCATCATCCGGCGTCTGCCCTATACCATCCGCTCGTCGGTGGCTATCCTGCAGCAGATCCCCATGAGCATTGAGGAAGCTGCTATCTCGCTGGGCGCTTCCAAGATGAAGGCATTCTTCCGCATCACGGTTCCCATGATGGCTTCCGGCATCATCTCTGGTGCTATCCTGAGCTGGGTCACCATGATCAGTGAACTGTCCACCGCAATCATCCTGTATACCGGCAAGACCAAGACCCTGACGGTAGCGATCTATACCGAAGTCATCCGCGGCAACTACGGCACTGCAGCCGCATTGTCCACCATCATGACCATCCTGACCGTCATTTCCCTGCTGGCCTTCAGCAAGCTCAACGGCGGAAAGGATATCAGCCTTTAAGTAATCCCCCGTTCTCCTTCGATCACTGAGTTTCCAAACCGGGCTGTTGCTCAGCAATGCAAATGGCCCCCAACGGAAAAATGAGACAGGCTTCCCGAAAGGTGGGTCGCCTGTCTCATTTTTGTTGTAAGTTGGACGCTTGGAGACTTTAGACCTTTGCGATCCCGAAAAACTGTGCCGATCCTGTATGGTTCAGAACTTCTTGATGACCCACAGAATCAGGATGATGGCGATTGCCACAGCGAGCGTGATCAGAAAGCTGTGGTCTTTCTTTCTGTTTTCCGGTTTGGCATGCTCTGACGGCTTTTGCTCCTATTTCAAAGAGAGGGTGCCATCCCCCCAATGCCGTTAAGTTAAGCAGCTAATGAAAGATGGACTTCATCAAAAAATGAAATGCACCCCATTTGTTAGACAGTATGGTATACTGTTTAGGAAATGGGGTGCACTTCAGTGCCGGAGCAGTTCCTCCTTTTTATAAGCAGAAAGATAGGCGCACAGTGGCAGATGATCTTCATAGAAAACGATCTCCGGTAAAGAATCCCGAATGTCCATCACACGTTCCGCACACATCGGTTCCTGTGCCTGCGTGTAAGCCACAGGCGTATCGATAAGGAATCGTTTTCAAGCCCGGAACACCGAAAAAACTGTAAAGGGATATGACATCCGTCGTATTCTTTTTCGTTTCTTTCCACACAAAAAAAGAGCTGCCGCACCGGAAAAACCGGCGCGGCAGCTCTTTTTGCAGGAACCTGTACCGGCGCTACGGGACGCACCGGCGGCAGGAACACACTTATTTACCAAAGACGGCAACGTAGTCCTTCTGGAACTTTTCAATGCCGGCATCGGTCAGGGGGTGGTGGATCATCTGCTCCAGCACCTTGAAAGGCACGGTAGCAATATCGGCACCGGCCAGAGCGCAATCCGTGATATGGATGGGGTTGCGCACCGAAGCAGCGATGATCTCGGTATGGATGTCGGGGTAATTGCCGAACATCTCGGCAATGGTCTGGATCAGGTCGATGCCGGGCTGGCCGATATCGTCCAGACGCCCCAGAAAGGGGCTGACATAGGCAGCACCAGCACGGGCTGCCAGCAACGCCTGATTTGCACTGAAGATCAGGGTGCAGTTGGTGGGAATGCCCTCACTGCTCAGCACCTTGATGGCCTTCAGACCCTCTGCCGTCATGGGGATCTTCACTACCATGTGCGCAGGATTCAGTGCGTAGATAGCACGGCCTTCCTTAATCATCCCTGCAGCATCCAGCGTAGTGGCCTTTACCTCGCCGGATATGGGGCCATCCACAATGGAGGTGATCTCCTTTAGAGTCTCGGCGTAATCACGGCCTTCCTTGGCGATCAGGCTGGGGTTGGTGGTGACACCGGCAATGATGCCCATATCATTTGCCTTGCGGATCTCGTCCACGTTGGCCGTATCAATGTAGAATTTCATACCTGTATTCCCCTTTTTTCAGCAGACGCTCACTTCAGCAGCGCCTCGGCATGGGCTGCAATGTTCTCGGCGGTCAAACCGTACTCCTCGAACAGCTCGGCGGGCGAGCCGCTCTGACCAAAACGATCCATAATGCCCACGCGGTCAAACTTGCAGCTGCACTTACCGGCAATGGTCTCTGCGGTCACACCGCCCAGACCGCCGATGATGCTGTGCTCCTCGGCAGTAACAACAGCCTTGCACTTATTGGCATAGGCCAGTGCAGTCTCGGTATCAAAGGGTTTGATAGTGTGGAAGTTGACAACAGCGGTGCTGATGCCCTTGGCCTCCAGCGCATCCGCTGCCTTCAAAGCTTCCGGGATCATCAGTCCGGTAGCAAAGATCGCCACATCAGAGCCATCCTTCATCACGTTGGCCTTGCCGGGGATAAAGGGGGTGTCCTCCTCGGTGTACACATCGGACACCGGACGTGCCACGCGGATGTACACAGGACCCTTGATGTCGATCGCTGCCTTAACCGCCTTACGGGTCTCAATGGGGTCGCAGGGTACCAGAATGGTCATGTTGGGCACAACGCGCATCAGGGCAATGTCTTCCACAGTCTGATGGCTGCCGCCGTCCTCGCCCACGCACAATCCGCTGTGGCTGCACGCCACCTTGACGTTGGCATTGACGTAGGCAATGCTGTTGCGGATCTGCTCGTAGGCGCGGCCGGTACCAAACAGTGCAAAAGTGCTGATGAAGGGGATCAGACCGCTGTGTGCCATGCCTGCTGCAGCACAGGTCATGTTGGCTTCGGCAATGCCGAAGTTGAAGAACCGCTCGGGATACTTCTCGGCAAAGATGTTGGTCATGGTAGCGTGTGCAAGGTCTGCATCACAGACGACGACCTTCTCATTCAGACCACCGATATCGCGCAATGCCTCGCCGTAGGCGACGCGCATAGATTTACTTTCAGCCATCTACTTCTACCCCCAGTTCTTTCATAGCCTTGATGTACTCTTCCTTATTGGGTGCCTTGCCGTGCCAGCCGACCACGTTTTCCATAAAGGAAACGCCCTTGCCCTTCACGGTCTCGCAGCAGATGAAACGGGGTTTACCCGGGGTGACGGGTGCCTGAATGGCATCCACGATGGCCTGAATATCATGGCCATCCACCTTGACGGTCTCAAACCCGAAGGCGGCAAACTTGGCGCAGGGATCGCCCACCGGCATGACCTGATCGTTGGTGCCGTCGATCTGCAGCCCATTGTGATCCAGCAGAACCACAAAATTGTCCAGACCGTACTTCACAGCGCTCTCGGCTGCCTCCCACACCTGACCTTCCTGGATCTCGCCATCGCCCAGAATGGCGTATACCCGGTAGTCTTTGTGCAGGTATTTGGCTGCCATAGCCAGACCGCCTGCTACGCTGACGCCCTGTCCCAGAGATCCGGTGTTCACATCAATGCCCGGCGTCTTGTTGCAGTCGGGATGGCCCTGCAGGTGGCTGTGCAGCTTGCGCAGGGTCCACAGATCCTCCCGGGGGAAGAAACCCAGATCTGCCAGAATGGCGTACTGTGCCGGGCAGCCGTGACCCTTGCTCAGCACAATGCGGTCACGATCCTCCCACTTGGGGTTCTTGGGGTCCACATGAGCGGTGTTATAGTAGATAGCCATCAGCATTTCCACCAGAGACAGCGATCCGCCCGGGTGGCCGGACTGGCACAGATACAGCATCTTGATGATGTCTGCGCGCAGCTGCTTTGCTTTTTCCTGTTGCATAGCAAGTTCCATAATATGTATCCCTCTCAATCAGATTTGAAGATGTACGTTTTTACGCAGCCGTTGCACCCAGCAGCATATCCGGCAGGAAGGTAACGACCTGCGGAAAGGTACAGGTGACAGCCAGCGTGATCAACAGCGGAACCAGGAAGGGCAGGATCGCTTTGTAAATGCGCTCCAGCTTGATCTTGTTCACGTCCGAAATGACAAACAGACACACGCCGAAGGGAGGAGTGACCTGACCGATCATCAGGTTCAGCACCACCACAACGCCGAAGTACACCAGATTGTAGCCCATGGTGTTGGCGATGGGCAGCAGCACGGGCAGCATCAGGGTCAGGATAGCGCCGGGCTCCATGACCATGCCAAGGATCAGCAGGATGATGTTGATAATGAACATGACAACCGCCGGGTTGGAGGAAACACCGGTGATGGTGTTTGCGATGAGGGCGGAGATGCCCTCCTTGGCCATGACGTAGGTAAACAGGGTGGAAGTACCGATGATGAACAGTGTGTTTGCAGAGGAGATGGCACTTTCCTTCAGGCACTGAAGGAAGGTTTTGAGATCCATGCTCTTATAGACCAGCACAGAGATAATCAGCGCATAGATGGTTGCCACTGCAGAGGCCTCGGTGGGGGTGAACCAGCCCAGCGTAAAGCCTGCCAGAATGATTACGGGGGTGATGCAGGCAGGCAGCGCATGAACGAACTGACGCGCCAGATTGCGCAGGTTGAAAGCGGTGCGCTCGTAGCCGCGCTTGACGGCGTAGATGTAGATGAGCACCATCATCAGCACTGCCATGACCAGCGCCGGGATCACACCGCCCATAAACAGCTTGGACACACTGACCGAGGCCGACGCGCCGTATATGATCAGCGGGATCGAGGGCGGGAAGATGGGGCCGATGACCGAGGAGGCAGCAGTAACGGCAGCGGAGAAATCATCGTCGTAGCCGTGGTCACGCATGGCCTTGATCTCGATAGCGCCCAGACCGCCAGCGTCGGCAGAAGCAGAGCCGGACATGCCGGCAAAGATGACCGAGGCCAGCACGTTGGCGTGACCCAGACCACCGGGAATCCAGCCCACCAGCTCGCGGGCGGTGCCGAACAGCTCGTCGGTGATTTTACCGGCGTTCATCAGGTTGCCCGCCAGAATGAACAGCGGAATGGCGATGAGCAGCCAGCTGTCAATACCGGAAACCATCTTTTGACCGATGACCACCAGCGGGTAGCCCAGAGACAGGCAGCCCAGCACGGCAGAGAAGCCGATGGACACCGAGATGGGAATGCCAATGATCAGAAATGCAACAAATGCAAGCAGGAAGAGGATCATGCAGCCTTCCCTCCTTTCTTAGCGGCAATGTGGCCGACCAGCATCTCAAAGCTCTTCAGCGCAATGAACACACCGGCAATCGCCATAGGGATGTATTGGATAGTATAGTGAACATTGGGCATGGTGGCATAGGTGCGGGAGGCCACAAAGCGGTACTGTGCATTGAAGGCCATGATCATCACGACGCCCAGACCCAGACCTACCAAATCGGTGATGTACCACACGATCTCGGCAGCAATACCATGCAGGCGGGTAACAAGGAAATCCAGCCGGATCAGACCGGACTTGTTGTACAGGGGGATGATGCCGATAAATGCCATCCACAAAAACAGGATACCGCACAGTTCGGTGGTGGGCAGCCAGCTTTGGTTCAAAAAGTTGCGGCGGCACAGCTCGGTCACGATCAGTCCAACCAAGCCAAGGATCATTGCCATAATGATCCACTCAGCCACCTTGGAAATGGTGTCTGTGATCTTTGTCAAAACTTTCATGTTGCCATTCCTTTGTTAAAAAAGGCGCAGGCCCATCCGAAAATCGGCCTGCGCCGCTGCAAATACAACGAACTTCGGGAGATTCCCGTCTTACTTATTGCCGTAGTTGTAGATGGTGTCGACCAGGCTCTGATCGTACCATGCCTCGCTGGCATAACGGGTGTAGTATGCGGGGATGTCCAGCTTCTTCTTGAAGGAGTCGATGTCCGGGTTATCGCAGAACTGCACACCGCCCTCTTCCATGGTCTTGCGGGCAGTCACGTTATCCTCAGCGATGCAGTCAAAGCTGAACTGTGCAGCTTCCTTTGCCTTCTCGCGCAGCACATTCTGGGTGGTCTCGTTCAGCTTGCCCCAAGCGGTCTTGTTGGCAGCCATGGTGCAGCCCATCCACATATAATTGATAAAGCTGAAGTAGCCGATATCGTCCCAAGTAGCATTTGCTACTTCGTGGTAGGTGGCGTTGTCCTGTGCCTGTGCGGTGCCATTGCTCAGGGCGGTGGTCAATTCGGTCAGAGCCAGTGCCACGGGGGTAGCGCCCAGCGTGCTCCAGCAGTCGGTGTACATCTGGCTCTGGGGCACGCGGATCTTCAAGCCGATCACGTCGTCAGCCTTCTCGATCTGGCCCCAGCTCTTGACGGTGGAAACATGACGCATACCGTTGTCGCCCTCAGCCAGATAGACCAGATCGTAATCACCGAAGTCGGCAAAGATCTGCTCGCCGATGTCGGTGCTGTTCAGCACCTCGTTGGCTTCCTCGGCGCTGGTGAACAGGAAGGGCAGATCCATGACCTTAGCTTTGTCGTAGAAGGAAGTAAAGCCGGAAGTACCTGCAAAGATCAGATCAATGGTGCCCATACGGGTGGACTCGATCGCCTCGGCATCGTTGCCCAGCGTGCCGCCGTACTGCACATCGCACTTGACTGCGCCGCCGGTAGCCTCTTCGATCAGCTCACCGTACTTGATGATGGTCTTGGTGGGTACGCTGTTTTCGCCGCCGGGGCTGTACAGGGTCAGGGTAGTGTTGGTAAAATCGGCATCGCTGCCGCCTGCGGAAGCTGCGGTGGAGCTGGCGGTGCTGGTGGTAGTGCTTGCGGAAGAGCCGCCGCAAGCGGCCAGACCCAAAGCTGCTGCGCCGATACCGGCGACCTTCAGAAAGCTGCGGCGAGAGATCTTTTTCATAACAGTGTCCTCCTGTTTTCTTGGGCAGAAGCATTTTTCGTGCAGCTGCTTCTGCCGAATCGTTTGATTGACGAGAAGTCCGATGTTGTAGGATTGTAGGACAATCCGTATTTATGCTTATAGAACACCTTACTTTGCAAAGAATTTCAATTTCCAGAATCACCTAAAAATATATCGTTTTTTTATCTCTTTGCACAAAAGCTTGTATCCATGTTGCAAAACCCGCACGGATGTTGCAATTTTTCGTCTCAAAAGCGGCAAAATATGTTGCACCGTCCTACAATTTTGCAAAAAAGCACCCGCAGCCGCCCCCCGCTTTCCAAAGAAGCGGAGCAGCGCCCTGCGGGTGCCTGCGTATGCTTTTTAACTGGCTGTGCTTTTTTTTTTTCCTCTTATAAGGAGACGTTTCCGTCCCTGGTCATGCTGATCAGATCCTGTGCCACCAACTCCAGATGGCTGTGCATATAATGCTCGGCGGCATCAGCATCCCCTGCCTGCAGAGCTGCCAGAATTTTGGCGTGGGGCATAATGGCGTTCAAGGCGTTCTGGTTGTGCTGGAAGGTGCGCTGCCGGAAGTTTTTGATGCGCTCACAGGTCTGATGGTTGATCTTGATCAGCAGTTGGTTCCGACTGGCTTTGACGATGCTGGTGTGGAATTTTTCGTCATACTTTGCAATGGTGGCAGCATCCTGTTTTTCCACTGCTTCGACAAATTTTTGATGGATGTGTTGCAGTTCCAACAGATCCTCGGGCTGGCTGCGCTCTGCCATCAGGCGGGCAGCCAGCGGCTCCAGTGCGTTGCGCACCTGCACGCAGTCCAAAAGCTCCATTTCGTTGGCTCTGAACCACTGCACTGTCTGCTCTGCGCCCGCCTCCTTATCACTTGCCACAAAGGCTCCGCGCCCGGGGCGGATCTCTACAAGCCCCTTTGCCTCCAACAAGCGGAATGCTTCCCGCACGGTACCGCGCCCCACTCCCAGCTGCTTGCTCAGGGTCATCTCCGCAGGGAGCTTGGTATCCACCGCATAGGTACCGTCCACAATACGGTCTGCAATGACCTGCTCCACCTGCTGCACGATAGACACCCGCTTCAGACTGTTCAGTTCTGTTGCCGGTTCTGCCATAAGGACCAGCCTCCTCCTCTTTAAAAATACGCAATAGGATATTTTGGGGTACAAAAACAGCCCCCGCAGCAGGGATGTGCAAAGCTGCGCTCCTGTTTTTCTTAGAACAATTATAGCGCGGTCTATTGTATGATGTCAAACACCTTTTGAAAAAACGGTTGTTTTTTGAACAAAGAGCTTCAATTGCCGTATTTCGCCTGAAATTTGTGAATGAAACACGAAAAATCTTGCATAGTTTGAAAATGCCTGTTGACATTTCCTTGCGCGGTGTGTATGATAAAGGCAAGAAGGATTGTAGGACATCATACAATCCAAAGCACTGTCATGAATAGTCTGCATAAAGGAGATATCGCTATGAAGATCGCGCTTATCAACGAGAACAGCCAGGCCGCAAAGAACGGCATCATCGAGGCCGCTCTGAAGAAGGTCGTAGCGCCGATGGGCCACGAGGTGGTCAACTACGGCATGTACGCTGCCGATGACGCCGCACAGCTGACCTATGTGCAGTGCGGCATCCTCGCCGCCATCCTGCTCAACAGCGGCGCTGCCGACTACGTCATCACCGGCTGCGGCACCGGCGAGGGCGCCATGCTGGCCCTGAACAGCTTCCCCGGCGTCATCTGCGGCCATGTGGAGGACCCCGTGGACGCCTACACCTTCGCCCACGTCAACGACGGCAACGCCGTGGCCATGCCTTTCGCCAAGGGCTTCGGCTGGGGCGGTGAGCTGAACCTCGAGTACTGCTTTGAGAAGCTGTTCGGCTTCGGCCACGGTCAGGGCTACCCCAAGGAGCGCGTCGAGCCCGAGCAGCGCAACAAGAAGATCCTCGACGGCGTCCGCGCCGCCACCTTCAAGCCCCTCATCGAGTGCCTCAAGAGCATCGACCAGGAGCTGCTGAAGGGCGCCGTGGCAGGTGCAAAGTTCTCTGAGCTGTTCTTCGCCTCCTGCAAGGACGAAGAGCTGGCCGCTTACGTCAAGACCCTGCTGTAACTTACCGCACCTGCACGACAAGAAGTTCCGGCAGTTTACCTCCTTATTTATCATTTTCCTGCACAGGGGTCGGTCTGACCCGGTCCCGGAAAACCGTCAGCGCACGAGAGAAACCTCTCTTGCGGTGACGGTTTTCTTTTTGTCGGCAGTACCGCCCATGGCAAGGCGGTGCATGAGCCGTGCTCACTTTTGATGCGAACTAGATGAAAAAGCAGACAGTCCGTATCCCTTGACTTCCGCCCTCCGTGGGAGTATACTCCGGGGCAGTGAAATATTCGGCTATGACGAGAAAGAGTACCCGGAAAGAATGCTGCAGAGAGCTGCCGGATGGTGCAAGGCAGTGCAGGGCGTCCGTGGGAAGATCCTCTCCGAGCTTTCCGGCTGAATGGGCGGTGTATGCGCCCCAGTAAGCGGGAACGGCAGGCCCCCGTTATCACGGGCCGCGCATTGTTGGATGCGCACTGAGGGGCCGGGCTTTGCACCGGCAATAAGAGTGGTACCGCAGAGGAGTTTATACGCCTTTGTCTCTTACGAACCGTAAGGGACAAAGGCGTTTTTGTTTGCGGGAAAGCCATTTTCCGGATGTTTCATTGCCTTTGCATCCGCAAAAATAAGCGTTCAGAAAAGGAGTATTATTATGAAAACATTGGAAAAAGTAAGCGACTTTGTGGGCAAGTACATGGCCGCCATCGTCATTGTGGTGGCGGCACTGGCTCTGCTGTTCCCCGGCACCTTCAGTGTGGTAAAGACCGCATGGGTCAACACCCTGCTGGGCATCGTCATGTTCGGCATGGGTCTCACCCTGAAGCCGGAGGACTTCAAGGTAGTGTTCAGCCGCCCGAAAGACGTGATCATCGGCTGCATTGCGCAGTTCACCCTGATGCCCTTTCTGGCATGGGCGCTGACGCAGCTGTTCCACCTGCCCACCGAGCTGGCGATCGGTGTCATCCTTGTGGGTACCTGCCCCGGCGGCACCTCCTCTAACGTGATGACCTATCTGTCCAAAGGCGACGTTGCACTGTCCGTTGGCATGACCGCTGTTTCCACCGTGCTGGCACCCTTCCTCACCCCGCTGCTCACCCTGCTGTATGCCGGTCAGCGCGTGGATGTGAACCCTGTAAATATGTTCCTGTCCATCGTCAAGGTGGTGCTGGTTCCCATCGCACTGGGCTTTGTGGTCAACCACTTCTTCCATGCCTTCACCCAGAACGCCGTCCGTGTGCTGCCGCTGGTCTCCACCACCGCCATCGTGCTCATCATCTGCGCTGTTGTGTCCGCAAACTCCGCCAAGATCATGACCAGCGGCCTGCTGATCCTTGCCGTGGTCATCCTGCACAACCTGCTGGGCTACCTCACCGGCTTTGGCGTGGGTAAGCTGCTGAAGCTGGATTCCACCAAGTGCCGTGCAATTTCCATCGAGGTCGGAATGCAGAACTCCGGTCTGGCCACCTCTCTGGCTGCCGCCCACTTTGCACAGTATCCGCTGGCAACCATCCCCGGCGCTGTGTTCTCTGTGTGGCATAACATTTCCGGTGCCGTCCTCGCCAACTTCTTTGCCCGCACCGCGGAAAAGAAAGATTGATTTTTCCTAAATTCATTGAATTCTTGACTCGTCAAAAACACCGGCTGAGCCGGTGGCCTGAGTAAGCCCTAGAAGGGCATAATACCAGCAAAGCCCCTTAAGGATCCACGAACTCCTTAAGGCTCAACTGATCGGCAATCTGGTCCTGTTGCAGTTGGTTTTTAATGTACTCTTGGCGCAGTATCTGCCCTATATCCTTTTTGATCTGACCGTAAATTACCATTCTCCGATATTTCGGTGCAAACACAACATGGTATTGACATCTCCACGTGGTATGGCTTAAACTATCTACGTCTTTGTTATCTTTCATTTCAAAGATAAACCTCCCTGTTCCTAGAATGTGGTTGGCAAACCCACACTCTATTCTACGGGGAGGTTTCTCTCTGTCTAGGGCTAAAGCCGTTTTTATTCCACCAGCGAAGCTGGTGGTTGTCGCTCGCTCAAGCTACCCAAATCAAAACCGCCCCGGCTTCCTGCTATGGAAACCGAGGCGGTTCGTTTACTTTATGGGTGCTTTTTCAAACACTCAATGCCTACCAACTGGCATTCAGTTTTTGAAGTTTTAGTCATATCTGTATTTAGAGGACTTTCCGTACACCTTCCGGAGCGATTTTTTCAGACCAATCACTGTTTCTTTGATGATCTTCGCCTCATCGGCAGAGCAATCTGCAAGTTGCTCGGTCATCCAGCTGTCGAACACCGGCTTTGCTTTTTTGATCTCGATGCAGAGCAGCTCATCCGCGGAGCAGTCCAGTGCGTTGATGATGTCGATGAGCGTTTTCAGGCTGGGCACGGAGTTGCCTGTTTCGATATGGCTGATGTGCGTGACCACAACGCCGACCTCATTGGCCAGCTGCTCCTGCGTCATGCCCTTTGCAAGGCGGCAGGCACGGATGCGTTTTCCAATGTCAGCGTAATCCACCATAGTACAAGTACCCTCCGTTTTGTGAAGTGATACTTGTATTGTATGTGCAATCGACCGAGATTGTAATAACCTGAAAGCGCAGTGGACTTATAAATACTGATCGTTCAGAAATACTTTAACTTCCTGCTTTCCGTCAATCGTTGTCACAGCAGTAATGGCATCCGGGCGGAAGGAGTCTCCCGGATAATGCATCTCCAATTTCAGATTGACTTTTTTCCCAGCTTCCACTTCCTGTGCCAGTTTATTCTCAAAATTTTTGAATTCGTTCCGATTTAGTCCAGAATCCTGCGGAATGAGATTTTCCAAATCGTTTGCCCCACCAAAGCGATCTGCAATCGCGTGTCCACGGTCATCTGTGCTTTTTTCATATCCTTTACCGATGTCATGGATGCTGTCTTTAATTTGCAGACGACCATCATGCTCTTTCAGATGCAGGTCTCCTTCGGCTGTAAACAACCTTCCAAGGTGATCGGTAGTATACTCATATCCGTTTCTTTTATACTCTGCATCCGACAAAAGATCCTGCTCCATACGGTACGGCATTCCATCATCGTTATTTTTGTATTCCAGCTCTTTTTCTAGCTCTGCAAATGACTTTTCCGTAGCAGCATCCAGTTTTTCTTCTGGCTTTTCTATCGCGCCTTTCTGTAGACGCTCAAATGACCGTTTGACGACATCATCCAACCCAATGTGCATTTTTGCTTCCATCGGTTCCGCTTCTGAGATTTCTCGCCTCACAGCACACGACCTCCCTGCTGTTCAAAATTCGTCCTTAGATTTTCTACAGCCTTTGCATCCGGGTTCAGGCTCATGCCCATGCTTATCACGCTATTCAGCACCCAGTCTGCGGCAGCAGCTTTCAGGCCGTACTGTCCCTGCAACTGTTCCAGAAATTCTTTACGGGGTGTGAACGATTTTTCGGCTACGGCACAGTAATCAACGACCGTGCTGATTCCACCAAAGAAATCAAACACAGCTTTCCGGGTCTTAGCCACATCCAGTTCGCCGCCTGCAAAGACCTGTTCCAGATAGCGGCTGTCCCCTGGCTTCAACATCATCTCATGGCGTTTCAGCCAGAGCTTCAGCTGCTCCATCTCCGAAATGCTCAGCGGTTCCAGCTCTTTGCCCGCTGCCAGTTGTCCAAATACAAACTCTGCGTTGATTTCATGCGGCATTTTTGAAGGCTTGTGGTAAACAGCATTTTCCGGCATGGGATATGCCTCAATCTTGCAGAGCACCGCCTCCGGCCACTCATTCTGGTAAACGGCAGCTACACCCAGCGGCAGCTTGGACAATTCGTCGATCTGTGCCTCCTTCAGGGCGGCAGACTTGCCTACCAGCTTGCGATCCTCTTCGTCCGGCAGGCGCAGGATGATTTTCGTGTTGGTGTTGCGGATGACCGACATATCCAGCAGGCCGGGTGCCTGGTCTGCAATGATAAAACCCTCGCCGTAAGTACGCATCTCCGCAATGGCGTTGGCCAGCATCTCCACCGACTTGCCCTGCAGATTTGCCCCTTCCTGCGACTGTTCCGCCGACGTCTTGCGCAGCAGATTGTGCGCCTCTTCCAGCACGGTAACATGGCGCAGTCTGCTGTTCATCTCGCTGCCACACATCCGGTATTCCTGCAGCTTCATGACCAGAATGCCCATCAGCAGCGATTTTGTCTCCATCGACCCCACCCGGCTCAGGTCCACGACCACATTGCAGTCAAACAGCTCTGCGTCGCTCAGCGCGTCCTCTGCGCAGAACACACTGCCGTAAATGCCGTTGGTCAGCGACTTCACACGGGTACACAAAGCGCCCACATAATCGCTCTGGGTGTCCTTGGAGTAGTGCGATTCCTCAATGACGCCCGGCAGAATATCCAGCAGGTCGAAGAAGGTCGGGAAAACCCCCTTTTCACTTTCCGAATTGCGTAGGTTCCAACCGGCTTTCTGGTAGCTGCGCTCGATGGCATCCTTCAGCACGGCAGGCATGGCCGCATACATGGGCCAGCAGGCATTGAAGATTTCCACCAGACGGTCGATATGTTCCAGAATGTGGATGTCCTGCGGGAACGCAAAGGGATTGATGCGCAGCAGCGGAGTTTCTCTGGGGTTGGTGCCGAACACCTTTACATCCGCGCGGCTGCCGAACACATTCTTGTACTCGCCCTTGGCCGGTTCCACCACAAGAAACGACGTCCGTCCATCCTTTGTTATCTCGTCCAGAAGATGGTAGACTGCGTTGGACTTGCCCGTACCCGTAGAGCCTGTGACAAAGGTATGGGAGGCCATTGCCTGCCGGTTCAGGATAAGGTCCGCTTTTTCCTCCCTGCCCATATGGTAGATTTTGCCCAGCTCCATCTTGTCCGCATCCGGCACCGTTTCGTCCGGCACATTGCGGCCGAACTCCGCGTGCTCGATGATTGGCAAGCCGTGCACTGAGCGGGTGGGCAAGCCAAGGTGCATCGGAAGTTCCCGCCCGCTGACCAGTGTTGCTGGCGTGTAAAGCAGGCTGTCCGGCGCACCCGCCCACAGCGGACGGGCAAAGACCGGGTGCATGAATCGCTTGAGGTACTCCCGCAGCTGGGCCACCTGTGCCTCATCGTTCTGCCAGACATTCACAGCGCCGCTCTCCACCGAGGAGCCCTCGCCCACCATCAATGCACGGTAAGTATTGGCCGCAAGTATCGCCGTGGACGGGGTAGACGAAAGGAAATAAGCCGCACATTTATAACAGCCGTAATCCTCGCTTTCCTTGGCGCGCTTGAGCTGGTTTTCAATGCGTTCCAGCAGTTCCTCCACCGATTTGTTGCACAGCTCGACCTGCTGGGTACGGCCCATGCCGCGGGTGTCTGTTGTGCCGTGGCTCTCCTGCTGGCTGATGGTGTCCGATGTCCCATGCGACGTCCCATCGGAGGTACTGTGCGAAGTGCCGGTCTGCTCGGTGGCAGAGTGGCTGGTACCCCACGAGTCGTTTACGCCCATGGAGCCGCCGATGTTCCGGGCAATGCTGTTGAAAGCCGTTCTGGATGGTGCCATGCCTCCTATGGCCCTGCCAGCCGTGCCCAGCAGCGGTCCAATAACAGCACCTGCCACCGGAATCGCAACCGAGGCTACTGCGCCGCCCAGACCCAGAATGCCTGCAATGCCGCCAGCCACCGGCGAGACCTTTGTGACCGAGGTGCCGGAGCTGCTGCCGACACCGCCGTTGATGCCGCCGCTGACCCCTTTCGTTTTCTGGGTGCCATCCGTCACCGAGGAGGACTGGCTCGTGCCGTCCGTTGTGGTTGTGCTGACGGTATCGCTGATGGTGTGGGAAGTCCCGCTGCACAGGCTCTCCATCACAGCCGTGCTCTGATTCTCGCTATAGGACCATGTGCTCTTGCGGAAGGGCGAAAGACTGCTGTAGAGGTTTTCGTACCCGCTGCGTATCTCCGCCTGCGTTTCTGCCGAGACAGGCTCTGCCAGAAACAGCGCCGTGTACACCTCTCCGTCCATGGCGTCCATAAAGCGCTCGATGCCCTGCACAAAAGCTTTGTCTTCCGTCCTGGATTTATCCCGCAGTGCCGCCACGCAGGACACCGAGGCCACAGCTTCCTGCGTATCGCCAAAGGCTCCGTCCAGCAGTTCTTTTTCCTCCTGCCGCGGAATGCCTCTTGTCTCGGAGCCGGGGAAGTTGGAGCTCAGCACCTTTTGCAGCGCCTTGCTGGAAGTATCCAGATCGCGGCTCTTCATGTTCTTTTTCAAGGGGTCCTCACGGACACCCAGATAGATATTCGCGCCGACATTCTCCTCCGGCACATCGATCATCACCGCCAGACTGCAGCCCTGCGCCATGCTGGAATAGTACACCGTAGAAAGCTTCTGGAACATATCCTCGCCCTTTTTCAGGGTCAATTTCTGCAGCTGGAACAGCTGGATGCACTGGGCAGGGTCCTGCACGTCCAGCATCTGCTGGGAAAGCTCCACCATGCCATAGTTCTGCAGTTCCGTCAGATATTTTTTATACACCAGATGGTCTGCAAGGGTCAGCTGGTCCGTCAGGTCATTCAGCGACCGCTGCGCGGAAAGCTGCTGTTTCTCAAGCACCTCAAGCTCGTCTGCCATGATTTATTTTCCTTTCTGCTGTTAAATCCTCAAAATCTTCCATATCAGGCCCGTCGCAGCCAGTGCCACACCGCCTGCGACAGCAGCACCCATGCCGCCGCTCTCCATCCCGTCAATGGCTTCCTTTGCGCTTTCATGGCCCTGATCGGCCGCTTTCTTGTACCATTGCATAGCCTGTTCTTTGTCTTTTGTCACGCCGTACCCTTTTTCATAACAGTAGCCAAGGCTGTACTGCGCATTTGCAATTCCCTGTTCTGCCGCTTTCTCATACCATTTCACCGCTGCAAACTTGTTTTCTGGCTTACCCTGACCATAGAAGTAACATTCACCTAGCCTATTCTGTGCCTGTGCATATCCCTGCTCTGCTGCTTTCTGGTACCACTCGGCCGCCTTGGCAGGGTCTTTCGTTACGCCTTTGCCACACTCATAACAAAGTCCTAGATTGCACTGCGCCAATTCATTACCATTATCTGCAGATTTACGATACCACTCGATTGCTTTTCCAAGATCTTTTGCTACCCCTTCTCCCCTTTCATAGTAATAGCCCAGACTATTCTGTGCATCTGCATCACCTTGTTCTGCAGCTTTCCGATACCATTTCACTGCCTCTTCTTTGTTTTGTGCCACGCCATATCCATTGGCATATAATTCTGCAAGAGTATATTGAGCTTCTGCGCATCCCTGCTCTGCAGATTTACGATACCACTCCGCTGCCTTGGCATAGTCTTTTGCCACACCCATACCGTTAGCGTAACAATAACCCAGATTGTGCTGCGCGTCCGCATAGCCTTGTTCTGCGGCTTTCCGGAACCACTCCTCTGCCTTGGCAATGTCTTTTGCCACACCCATGCCGTTAGCGTAACAAGTACCCAGATTGTATTGCGCTACATCATAACCCTGCTCTGCGGCTTTCCGGAACCACTCCACTGCCTTGGCAAGATCTTTTGCTACGCCTTCTCCATACTCATAACAGTAACCAAACATATTCTGTGCATTTGCATCGCCCTGTTCTGCCGCTTTCCGATACCATTTCACGGCTTCACTATAATTCATTTCTGTGCCATTTCCATCATAATAGCACTTGCCCAGAGCAAATTGTGCTTTCACATTGCCACTCTCTGCAGCTTTGCGGTACCACTCTGCCGCCCTAGCAAGGTCTTTTGTTACGCCTTTTCCATCTTCGTAGCAACAGCCAAGATAGTACTGTGCAACTGCTATTCCCTGTTCTGCAGCTTTTTCGCACCACATCGCAGCCTTTTTCGGGTCTTTTTCTACGCCTTCTCCGTTATTGTAGCAACGGCCAAGATAATACTGTGCCTCTGCAAGTCCCTGCTCTGCGGCTTTCTCATACCATTCAGCGGCCTGCACAGAGTCTTTCGTTACGCCATTACCCTTCATATAGCAAAGGCCCAGATTGTACTGCGCTTTCACATTGCCCTGTTTTGCCGCCTTGCTGTAGCATTCAAACGCCTGCTCCAAGTCTTTTGCGACACCTGTGCCATGAGTATAGCAGTCACCCAGTTTTTTCTGTGCTTCCGCATAGCCCTGCACTGCCGCCTTGCGGTACAGTTCTGCGGCCTTTGCCTCGTCCTTGCCGACGCCGTCGCCGGCCTCATAGCACACACCCAGCTCATACTGTGCTTCCGGGCATTCCTGCTCCGCCGCTTTGGTGTACCACTTCACAGCCGCCACATTGTACGAGAGTGCCGCATACAGCCGCCCGGTCATATACTGGGCCGTCACATTTCCCTGAGTCGCCGCCGCTTCGTACCATCTGCGGGCCTCTTTGTCGTCCTTTTCAACGCCACGAGCCTGATAATAGCACTCGCCCAGTGCACACTGTGCCTCGGCATCGCACTGCTCTGCGGCCTTTTTGTACCACACGAGCGCATTTTCTTCGCTTTTTTTCACACCCGTGCCGTTCTGATAGCACCGGGCCACTTTAAACTGTGCCTCGGGGTGTCCGTAATCTCTGGCCGCGACCATGTACTGCTGGAACGCCATTTCCGCATTGCCTGCCTGCTGATTTTTCTTAGCCTCCTGCAGGTAGTCCTGCACAGTCTTCTTTTTTGTTTCCTGCTGTGCTTCCTCGCCCAGGCAGAAGCGCTCCACGCACTCCATAAACTCCTGCTTTTTGTCCTCCGGGCCGTTGAACAGGAAACTGTACGTGGCATCCTTCTCTCCGTTGAAATCCATTTCCTTTATCTCAGCGCCCAGTCCGCCCCACTTCACGCGGCCCGCAGCCGGTTCAAACCACTCTTCGACGGGCTTTGCCTTCACGGCTTTCGGGATTTCCATCTCCTTTCCGCCCACGCGGACAGACTTCAGCTTGTCCGTAAAACACACTTCCACCTGAATTTCGCTCATATTCTATCGCTCCTTATGGTTTTATAATCTTTAATGTAATCTCCCTGACTTCTCACCCACATATCGATGCCCGTACCAAACACCTCGGCTTCTATCAGCCAGCCCTTTTCTGTTACACGCAAAACCTTTGCAGTGGGCAGCCGGTCAAGCACCGATTCCAGACTTGGCCCGGTATACTCGAACCGAATGGTCTGCAACTCGCCGCCGTACATAAACTGGATGCGCTTGCGCATCTCGCCCTCCTGAAAGCGGTCGGTATAGCGCTGGGCAAAGTGCCGTTCGAGGGTCTTATAGTTCTGGATACGGTCGATGCGGTAAATCGTCGGGGAGTTGTCCTGCGGGTTCCGGAAGTGCTTATCCTTGTCGATGCCCTCAATAAACGCCGCCAGATAGAAATAATACTCGCTGAACAGGATGCCCACCGGCTCGATGGTGCGCACACGGGTCTCGCCATCGTGGGTGCGGCAGTAGGTAATTTCCATAACATTGTGGTTTTCTATTGCCGTACCGATCTCCCACAGGCTCTCGATAAACTTCCGGCCATGCTGCGGCTCGACGTAATGGAAGCGCTCATTGCTGATGAGGTCTTTGACCTGATTCAACCGGTCCAGCGGTGTACAGGCCAGAATGAGCTTGTCCAGAATCGGGAACATCTCCTCCTTGACCATAGAGCGGCTTTCCAGCAGGATCTTGCACACTGCCAGAATCTCGCTGCTGGTGAGGAAGCGGGAAAGCGTATCATCCAGCAGATAGCCGCCCTTTGCGGAGTTGTATAAGATCTCCCGGCGCGGCTCGCTGTCTGCAAAATGATTGCGCAGGGTGTCAAGGTCGCGCTGGATGGTTTTCTCACTGACACCGAAGCGGTCAGCCGTCTGCTGTTTGTTCAGCACACCGCCCTGTACCAGCACCTGTTGGATATAGAGTATACGGTCCAGTCTACTATTACGCACGGTTCATTCTCCTTCTCTGCTCATTGTAACACAACACAACTATCCCTGCAATTCTTTGTATGAACTTTTGTCGTTTTACAGAATTACAAAAAAATTTTGTCTCTTTTGCACAACCCCAGTATACAAAAAAAGATGGACAGACAGCCTGTCCATCTTCTATAGCAGTTTGCGTTTTTAATGCACAAGCAACATCCGCAAACTGCATATCGCAAATATGCCGTTTTGATTGGCGCTATTTTTGAAAATTGCGATAAAAAGTCAAGGTAGACTATTCTTAAATTGCCAGCCTCTTTTGAAGCGATAGGCACTGTTCATCAGCTCGTCTGTGATGGTGTAAAGCGCCCGGCGTGGCGAACCATATCCGTCAATCAGCCCAATCACAATCGCAAGATTCAGCACAAATGCAATGCTCAACAGCACCATCAAAAATTTTTTCATACGTTTTTCTCCCATTTGACTTATTTTTCTGCCCCCATTATACAGATTGGGCTGGACGGTATGGTTGTCCATCCTACACATACCACAAAAAAAGGAACACGGCATTCTCATTTTGAATGTACAAAGGGTGCGCTCTCACAAGGGATGCCCCTGCACTCATCGTCATGCCGGACATCGTAGGCATACAGACCGTCCGGGACAGTATCTCTCTTGATGCGGATACTGGTAAACAGCGCAGGTTTTCCGCAAACCGTGATCTCCTCGTAGCGTTCGGTCATTGCATGAAAGATCATAATCTGTCTCCTTATATAAAGAAGCAGGACAATCCACACGGACTGCCCTGCAAAAGTAAAGGGAGAGCATCCGAAGACGCTCCTCCAGTTGTGCATAATAATCCTCCAAGTCACGACCCTGCCGCATGGCCCTCCGTCCCTCTCCCCCGCCCGGGGGAGAGGGGTTCCGGTGCATGGCGCAAAAAACCGCCCCGGCTTCCTGTTGCGGAAACCGGGGCGGCTCATATACTTTATTGGTGCTTCTCAAGCTCTCACGCAATTACTTGCGGGGATTTTTGATCGCAGCCTGGGCGGGTGCCAAAATTACAGAGCGTTCGGAACAGTGATACGCCGTTTCTTTAACACGCTGTATCTCCAAAGAACGGCTTCACTGTACTAAGAGAAACTCCGTTACGCTTTGCTTTTTCCCGTTCATAAGTCACACGGGTAACTTCCTCAATAAAAGCTCGGACTTCCGGCGTTGCTGTTGACCATGTGACATTAAAGCGTCTGCAAATTTGATAAAATGTGCGATAAAATGTCTCTCGTTCTGCATCACGTTGAAAATATTCTTTTGCACTCATCAAGCACACCTCATTTCAAGTAAGTTACAAAGATGTTCATTGCCGCCTCACCAGAAAGTTCATAACGCGGTGCTCCGCCAAAACTCGGCAATGGACAAGCACCATAGTCCCGGACGTAATGCTCTGCCAGCTCCGGAACTTTTGCCTCGAACGTAACCGTCCCGCCGCATTCATGGTCAATCGACAACTTGATTCCGTACGCAATCAACACCCGGCCAATGCCCTGATACTTTTTAGAATGCCCGACAATTGTCGGATTGCTTTCCGGCTGGCTCTCAATGTAGGTAATATGAACCATCACGTCATTTTCCAATATTTCGTATGCAGCCAGCGCAACCAATTCGCCATTACTCGTCTTTAAGGCATACTTTTCAAAGGCATCATCCTGAATATAATCTGACAACCAGCTTGTTTGCCAGACGGGTTCTTTTTCAGTCTGTACCGCATCAGACTTTTTCATGCGCACGATTTTCACACTGATATTCTGACTGCCGTCTGTTTTTATAATAAATGGTACAAACTTTGCCATACAGACCTCTTTTCCTGAATAAAGCATTTTACAGTCTTATTATACTCAGTCGCTCTTAAATTTTCAACCAGTCACCGCCCTCCTCTCTTAAAATATTTTTGTGTAAATATGTAAAATAAATATTGACAATTTTGGAAAATCGACGTATACTTGCATTAAAGGAGGCGATAGCCATGTATGACATGAATGATTTGTTTAATTCCCGTGATGTGGTAGGATGCAAGCTAAACCAAATCATTGGCAGTCCCAAATATACTAAAAGCAATGTATGCACTGGTGCAGGTATCTCTCGCCCAACACTTGATAAACTCTTAAATGGCGAAGTAACCAACAAAACCAATTTTGAAAAGCACATTTCAAAGCTGCTTGCATTTCTTTCCCTCACGCCCAGTGAACTGATGGGTGGCATCGCCAACCCTTTCACTGACTCTAAAACATTGCGTGATGCACTCCACCTCGATCTTCAACAATTGAGCCAACGATGTGGACTTTCCATTGATGAACTGCAAAAAATTGAAGCTGGCGAAGATGTCCCCCTCGCAGAACTGCGAGATGTCGCCTATTGCCTTGGAACCGGCGTAACTGGTGTACTGGGCGACGGTTATTTTCAAACTTCGGTCAGCAGCATGGACTACTTTGTCAAAAACGATCCAACAACAATCCATTCTCCCGGTGGATTTTGGGGACACTTAGGCATCTTAGTCCAAGGTCAGCCAAAATATTTGTGGTTTCCGATAACGGCCTATACCCGGCAGCTAGTTTATAAAAATAGCACTGAAAAATATATGGCCATTCCTTGTATGGACAACTCTCTTTTGCTGATCAACTGCGATAAAATTGAAGAGCTGGTGCTTCTTGATGAGGCCTGCGGCTCTCCTGTTGACATGGATTGGGACAGCACTGTAAGTGAGGGCGAAATTCCGGCGGTCGTGTATGAAGCGTTTGATGATTATATGACATACAAAGACGTCGGAGACACTCCTTCCCACTACGATCTTTCCGCATTACTGGTAGAGGCCATCGACCACATTATTGATATTTGTAAAATCGATTCTGAAGCGTTCGCTTCTAAACTGAACACCGCCACTATTATATTCTCGAACGGTCGAATTCAGCACCTCTCTTTGTCCTACGATGTCTCGGACTCTTTAGCCACTGCTGTGCAGCAAATTTATGAAATGGGCGAATTACTTGATAATAGCATTGTAACGATTGAGGCCTGCGATGAAGTCGAGACTCTGATCAACTTCAAGAACATATCAATGATTCAACTTCCACTTGCAAAAATTGAGTGCGACATTAAGAGATCCCTGTCCGAGACGGATGATGCGTAACTGGGAATCAATTCATTGATAATCCACGATATAAAAACCGCCCCGGATTCCTGATATGTACCCAGTTTTCTGGACACTGGATGAAAAATGAATAATTAAGATTCAGACATGGATGCTTTCCTGAATTTAGAGGGAGGCATCCATTTTGTTTTAGCTTGAATCCTGCGGTTATTGTAATAGTCGATATAATCAGCAATAGCTTTGGAAAAGATCTCAAAAGAAGGATAGTTCTTCTCAAATCCATAGAACATCTCGTTCTTCAATCTTCCGAAGAATGTTTCCATAATGCAGTT
>ENA-OQHL01000135-OQHL01000135.1-human-gut-metagenome-genome-assembly--contig:-NODE-135-length-59914-cov-16.429525_pt1 | contig 59914 bp, 52 predicted proteins | sample MGYA00242565_ERZ504723 | MGnify/ENA primary metagenome ERZ504723 (study PRJEB26092, sample SAMD00036211) | human gut metagenome | host: Homo sapiens | study: EMG produced TPA metagenomics assembly of... | reverse complement strand
ATTTATGTATATTTATACATGAATATGCATAAATTCACAGAAAGGATTTTTTATGCTGCATTTAATAAAGTATAATCTTCTGGTTAAATTACGTAACTTTAATATGACCTTCTGGCCGCTTGTTTTTCCTCTGATTCTTGGTACCTTCTTCTTTTTTGCATTTGGAAACCTGAATGATGCAGATTTTGAGACCGTTCAGGTAGCTATGGTGCAGGAAACCAGCCCTAATCCACTGTTCAGCTTTTACATAGACCAGGTTAAAAAAAGTAATTCAGATCTTCTGAACATTCAGGAGATGGATGAATCTGCAGCGCTTACTGCTTTAAAAAACAAGGAAATCTCTGGTATCTATTACAATGAAATGACTCCGTCTCTGACAGTTAATGCACATGGCATTCCGGAAAGTATCCTTCAGTCTGTTCTGGAAAGTTACAATAACAACCTGCACACGATACAGAATATCCTGAAAAAACATCCTTCCGGAATTCTGGAAGGACTTTCACAGATGGCAGACACCCGCGATCTTGTACAGGAACTTTCCCTGGGTGGAAAAACGATCGATGGTAATTCGCAGTTTTTTTACGCTCTGATCGCCATGGCGTGCCTGTATGGATGTTTTATCGGCTTTGGCGCCGCGATCACGTTACAGGCCAATTTAACAGCTCTGGCGGCAAGACGTTGTGTTACTCCCACCCATAAACTCAAACTGATTTTATCCGAGCAGATTACTTCCTTTCTGCTCGGATATACCGATGTAATTATTTTACTCATTTATCTCAGGATCATACTGAAACTGGATTTTCAGGGACAAATAGGAAAAATGCTTATCATTTCACTGTTCGGAAGCCTGATTGGTGTTTCTGTGGGGCTGTTTGTCGGAAGTCTCGGCAAACTGAGTGAAGGTATAAAAGTTGCTGTTATCCTTGCGATTTCCATGGTCTGCAGTTTTCTTGCAGGACTCATGAACAGTAACATGAAAGATCTCGTAGAAAAACATGCTCCGATCATCAACCGCATCAATCCTGCTGCCCTGATTTCGGATGCATTTTACTGTATCAATGTTTACAATGATACAGCCCGCTATTACCGCAATCTTGTCACACTTGCAGTCATGAGCGCTGCTTTTGTTATGGCTTCATTTTTACTGATCAGGAGGAATCGCTATGACAGTATTTAAAGGCTATATGAAAATATTAAAAAAGAATATCGGTCTGGTGATCATATATCTGGTTATTTTTTTCTCAGTTGCCATGGCTCTTCAGGCAGCTGCCAGCAAAGAGCATCTGGAAGATTTTGAAAAAGCGCGAGTGGATATTGCCGTTGCAGATAATGATCAGAGTACTCTTTCTCATGCTTTAACAGACTATCTCAAAACAATCCATAATGTTTCTGAGATTTCCAGTGATCCTTCTGTTATGCAGGAAGAGCTTTTTTACAGAAATGCAGAATATATTGTACAGATTCCAAAAGATTTCTATAAAACTTGCATTGTACAGGATAACCCGATTTCCGTCACAAAGATGATCCTATACTTCATTTTATGTAGACCAGCAGATCAATGCATGGCTGAATAATGTGCGCACATACATTGCTTCTGGTTTTTCTCAGAAAGAAGCTGCAAAAGCCGCTCTGGAACAGCCTTCTTCCAGGGTTTCCATGTATCAGGACACCGAAACCACTTCCGAAACACCGGCATATACCTATTATTTCCGTTATGTTCCCTATCTGTTTCTGGCTGTTCTGTGCTATTCCATGGGCTATATTCTTCTTGCTTTTCAGAAAGAAGATATCCAGAAACGTATGCAGGCTTCATCCGTTTCCATTCGCCGGCAGAACCTTGAAGGACTGCTTGCCATGTTTACGATCGGAGTCGCTTTATGGCTAATCGCCGTCACAGGTGCAATTGTCATGTATCAAAAAGATCTCCTGGCTTCCGGTGTTCTGACCTATTATCTCCTGAATACCTTTGTGATGATGATGGTCTCGCTGTCTCTGTCTTATCTGCTCGGACTTTTTGTAAAAAACAGCAACATGCTCAATGGACTTTCCAATATTGTTTCTCTTGGCATGTGCTTTTTGTCCGGTGTTTTTGTACCAATGAGTGTTATGGATAAAAAAGTACTTAAAATAGCACAGTTTCTTCCAGTCTACTGGTATGAGGACATCAATGAAACTCTCGCCAGATATCATAGCGTTTCCGGCAATATTGCCACAGATATCTGGAAATCTCTGGGAATCGAAGTTATGTTTGCTCTGGCATTTGTTTCTGTCATTCTGGCTCTTTCGAAATATAAACGGCAGAAGTAGGGCAATGTACCCTCACTTCTCCAGAAAAAAAGAACTCATGCTCTTGTGTTATTCATCACATTTTACTGTGAAAATCAACATAAGCATGAGTTCTTTCTTTTATCCTTTTTTTCAAGTCGAACAGTCAGCTCTGTCAGAAGAAGATTCCAACCTGTTCCAGGAACTGTTCCGGTGCTTCTACATGTGGAAAATGTTTTGTTTCTTTAATCGTAACAGCTTCTACCGATGGATTGACATTCTGATATGCTTCTATGATTGCTTCCCCATTGTTCTCAGCTTCACCTTCAACAATATAAAGACTGTTATCGATTTCTTTCAGTCCACGGGTAATATCAATATTCATATATTTAGATGCTTTATTTGCATAAACATTCTTTGCATAACAGCCGCCTCTGTGCGCTGCCTCATAATATGCATCCTGCAGGTCTCTGTCCGGATGGAACGGATCAAATGCATAATTCTCAATGAATTCGTTATTAACAGCATCTCTTGATACGACCATGTGATAAACCAATGTTCCAAACACCGGAATTTCCAGACATCTGCGGAGAAGTTTTTCTTTCTTTCCAGGCATCTGTTTCAGACTTGAAAGACTGACCGGATTTACCATCATAATCTTGTTGAACAGATCTTTTTCATTGTGACATGCCATCACAACAAAAGATACTGCATATCCGTTCACGATAACATCTGTCTTCTCTCCGATCACATTTTTAATAAAATCGCAGATAGCCTGTACATAAACAAAGTTTGTATAAGTTATTCCTGACTTCTCAGAACGTCCGCATCCCGGAAGATCCAGGTTATAGACCGTATGTTCCAGTGCAAGATCATCCTCGATCTTACTCCACTCATATCCGGAACCACCCGGAAGCATATCATGGATCAAAAGGATCGGGCTTCCTTTGCCCTTTTTTGTATAATAAATATCACCAAAGCGCCAATGATAATAGTTTCTTACATCCGTGTCCAGCATTTCCTTCAGACAGGCGGATGCTGCAATCACTTTATTTATAATATGAATAGTGGCAGTTGTTGTCATAACCAGTGCTGCTGCAGTCAGCAGACGTTTGCTGTGTTTCTTCATGTTCTACCTCCCTTTTTCCATCACCTGAATATCTATATTATACGATAAAAAAGGTCTTTTTACAATCTATAACAGAGAAAGAAGTTTCTCTACATCTTCCATTCTGGTTGCCCAGCTGGTTGCAAATCGGACTATAGTATGTGTATCGTCAGCCTTCTCCCAGAAGCTGAACTGGACATCTTTTTTTAATTCTTCCATCTTACGGTTCTCCAGAACAACAAACTGCTGATTAGTAGGTGAATCTATGTAAAATGTATATCCTTTTTCTTTCAGGCCCTCTTTAAGAACGGTAGCTGTTTCGATAGCATTTTTACCAATTTTGAGATAAAGATCATCTGTAAAAAGTGCATCAAACTGTACCCCCGTAAGTCTGCCTTTTGCAAGCAGGGCTCCATGTTGTTTGACTCTTGTAAGAAAATGCTTTGGCATACTGTTTCCAGTAAACACAACTGCTTCTCCACATAAAGCACCTGCCTTGGTTCCTCCGATATAAAATACATCACAGAGTTTCGCAATGTCCTGTAAAGTCACATCTGTTTCTTTACTTACAAGACTATAGATCAGTCTGGCTCCGTCCATAAAAAGAGGAATTTTATATTCCCTGCATACTGCAGAAAGCTCCGTCAGTTCTTTTTTTGTATACAGTGTTCCATATTCTGTCGGATGAGAAATATAGACCATTCCCGGAAATACCATATGCTCATGATTTTCATCACCATAAAATGTCTCAACCAAATTCTTAAGATCCGCCGCACAGATCTTGCCATTCTTTTCCGGAAGTGTCAGGACTTTATGTCCGGTAAATTCGATCGCACCGGCTTCATGTGTACTGACATGTCCCGTCTGAGCCGCTACAACGCCCTCATACGGCTGTAACATCGTATCAATGACAATCTGATTGGTCTGCGTGCCGCCTGTCAGTAAAAAGACTTCTGCGTCCTCACAGCCACATGCCTTCTTGATCTTTTCTTTTGCTTCTTCACAGTAATGGTCGGTTCCATATCCAGGAAGCTGCTCCATATTGGTATCGATCAGGTGCTGAAGGACTTTTTCATGTGCACCTTCTGAATAATCATTTAAAAAATATAACATCTCTGATTCCTCGCTTATTATAAAATCGACTCTATTTTATCACCAGGAAGATTTTTTTTACCACTGGCAAACAAAAAAATACCCCGCGAGCAACTCGCGGGGCAGGTTCGTATAAATTTAATTTTCTTCTGTAGCTGTATCGGATGTACTTTCTTCGGCATCTTCTGTATCCGGATTTACCACTTTCTGATATGCTTCATCCAGATCTTTTACATTCATCTTGTTCACCAGATAAACTTTATCCTCAACTACCGCCGCATAGAAGTTTGTATCATATTCATAATACTTCACCGTAGTTTCTTTTCCGTCTTTATCTTTAAAGATAAAGGTATATGCCGGATCTCCTTCTGGAGTATACTCCTCAGTAAGACGTTCCTGTGCGGTCATGTTGATGAGTTTATTGTAGAAAATCGTGAATGTGGATTCATCGAGGTCTTCGCCATCTAACTTGTAAGTTGTTGTAGTAGTCTCTTCCTCATCATCAGAAGAACTTTCATCAGAGGAGTCTGTATCTGTGGAACTCTCATCCGATGTTTCTGTACTGCTTTCATCTGTAGTATCAGAATCTGTATCGTCTGTGGTATCTTCATCTTCTGCCTTTACGGTTTCCGTTACAACGTTTATTGTATGATCTCCGTCTGCGCTCTGTACTTCCAGGGAATCCAGATTATTGGCAGAAACATAGCTTACTGTCATGCTGTAGAAATCAGACATTGTACTGTCGAGGATATCTGTCAGAGAATCTTTCGTGATCGTGTAAACTTCTTTGCTGTCATCTACTTTCACATAACGGTCATCACCGGTCTCATCTCCCACATAAATAGTAAGCGTCTTCTCTACCGTCTGTGTTTCCTGTTCATCCTCGGTATACTTCACAGTGATAACTGCATACGGATCGTCAAATCCATACTTGGAATCGTCGGTGCAGTTATAATCTACAAATTTATCGTATGCCAGAGATCCGACTGCCGATGTCACAGTTCCTGCTTTTGTAGTATCTGCCTTCTCTGTAGTTTTACCATCAGACACATTCCAGAACAGATTGTCTGCATCCTGTGTAAGCTCATAACTATTCTCTTTATCTACTTTAACATCTGTGATCGTAGCAGATGTTACGGATGGAAATGTGCCACTCTCCGCAAAATCATACAAAGTTCCCATAAAAGGCTCTATTGAGCTGCTGGATACCAGATAAACATTTTTATCATCATCCTCTTTTTTCACATAGTACTGATTATTTGAAGATTCCATTCCAATCTGAAGACTTGTATCACCATCAGCTGTTGTCAGCGTAATGGTATTCTGCGGATTATCCAGATCATACTGACTCATATCTTCCACATCGGAAATCTCCTGGTCAGCAGTCAGGGATGCAACTCCCTTGACTGCACTGTCAACTGTATCCTGATTTACCGGAAAATTCGCATCAGATTTTTCTGTCCAGCTATCATCTTTTTTATCAAATTCTACTTCATTCTGGTCTGCGGTAAATGAAACTGCTGTTATATCATCTGCCTCCAGACTTACCAAATCTACGCTTGTGTCATTCTCTTCAGTTTCTTTTTCTTCCTGTGAGGTAACATAAAAGTTTACGCCTTCATACGCTGCACACAGCACTCCCAATACGACTACTGCCGAAACCAGTTTGACTGTTTTTTTCTTCATTTATGCCTTTCTCCTTTTCAGCCATACCATAAATCCCATTACCAGGAAGACTACCGGGATGATTCCCATTACCATGATCTTCCAGAAGCTTACATCGTAAGCAGTCAGTGTCAGATAAGAAATCTGCAGGTTCTTGGACGGAACAGAAATTGTTGATGTCTCATCCGAACTGCACATCCAGCTCAGAGAACTCATGATCATCTGCTCATTTCCACCGGATACCATCTGGTTGATCTGGCTGTCCATCAGATTTGAAGAAGTATAATAAACGATCTGTGTCTCTTTGTCATCATCCAATGTTTCTGTAATACTTACACCAAGATCAAACGGACCATCAATATCATCATCGTTTTTTTCAATCGCTCCACTATTGACATCCACTTTGGAATAAGCACTGTCAGAAGTTGTCAGAAGACTGTTGATCGTAACGGTATCTCTGACATCATCTGTCTTCTTGATTCCCTGTGCATAAGGCATCAGAACATAATAACCTTTGGATGCAAAATCAGAGACTGCATCGGTGCTGTTGACTGTCGGTACCAGATAATAAGGCATCTGCGCATAATGCTGTGAATCGCCTTCAATTACAATACCCTCTGTTCTCTCTACTCCATAGTTCTTGAGAACCGCATCAAAATTATCCATGGATTCTTCTGTATAATCAGAGAAGATCATAGCTTTTCCGCCATTTTCAAGATAATCAATAATCGCATCTTTCTCAGATTCGGAAATATCGGAAGTTGGTGCGTTGATTAGCAGGCACGCAGCATCATCCGGGACACTTTCTTCTGTGATCAGGTTCAGAGATTTAATATCAATATTTGCTTTCTGGATATCTTCCTGAAGAGTAGAATCCAGGTCTTTTTCACCATGTCCATCCAGTGTATAAAGAACCGGAAGGTCTTCGGAAGTTACATAGGAAATAGCACTGTCGATCTGTCCTTCTCCATCGAATCCTGTCGTTGTGGACTGATACGTATTATAATCAATCGAAGATTCATAAATACTGCTGTAATTTACAACTTTGCTTCTGTCACCACATACCACGATCAGGCTGTTTGCAGCAACATCATCACTGGTATATTCTGACGTAAATTTCGGATTTACAACAGGATCTTTCTGTTCTACTTTAATATGATCTGATCCTTCTTCATATTTCTCAAGTAACTTTTTAATCGTTTCATCTTCAGAGCCGCTCTGTACGACCTGATAAATCGTTACATCTTTATCCAGTTTTTTCAGGAAGTTCTTTGTATCATCAGTGATACTGTAAAGTTTCTGAGCACTGACATCCACTTCTGTATATTTGGATGGAAGGGAACCAACGATCATATTGACTACAAGAACGATTACGATAAATACTGCACTGATCACAACGCTGTAAGAACCGTTCTTGATGTATTTTTTATTCATGGAATCCTTTATTTTCTGTTTTAAAGGTTTCTTTTCTTTTTGGCTGTCTCTTTTGCCGGATTTTCAATCTTATCTGCTTTCTTTGCTTTCAGTTTTTCCGTAAATTTCATTGTCTCCCACCTCCTTAATTCCAACGTCTCTTGGCAATCGACTGTACAGTCAGAAACAGGCAGACTGCAATCACAGACAGGAAATACAAAATGCCTTTGACATCAAAGATTGCATTTGCAAAATTGTCAAAATGGCTGCTCAGGTTGAAGATATCCAGAATTTTCTGGATTCCACCTGAGAAAAAGCTGGAATTTACAACATAAACAATGACAAGTGCGATCTCCCCAACTATACAGATGACTGCTGAGATCAGGAAGTTTTTGATCATTGTATAGATTATGATCGCTGCTGCCAGAATCAGAAGTCCAAATGTAACACAGGTAGAAAGTGCTCCTTCTGAGAAGAAAGAGGAAATTCCATTCATCATATAAAGAGCAAACAGAATAACAAATGTCAGTACTGCCGCAATTACCTGACTTTCTGTCAATGAGGAAATAAACACACCAATTGCAAGATTTGCACATCCCAGAAGGAAAAATCCAAGGATCGCAGTGTATGCTGCTCCCAGAGATACTGTTCCGAATTTTGTCATGAGCAGTGGATACAGACACATAATCAGCATCGGAATCGCAAAGATCGTAACCAGTGCAAAATATTTACCAAAAACAATTTTTTCAATAGACACCGGTGCTGTAAGAAGCAGCTGATCTGTTTTCTGTTTACGTTCTTCTGCAAGAACTCGCATTGTAAGGATCGGCACACTGATCAGAAATACAAAGGTCAGTGCACTTAATGTGTACTCAAAACGAGGATATGCTGCTCCAAGCTGATATGCTGAAAAATAAATACCTGTCAGAAGCAGGATAAAAAATATGAACAGGTAACCGATCATAGAAGTAAGGTAACTTCTCAGCTCCCTTTTATATACTGCGATCATTTATTTTCCCCCTCCTTTTTGTCTGTCTCTTTTTCGTTCTTTTTCTTCTTATCATCTTCAGTCAGTTCAAGGAAGATTTCCTCCAGAGATACTTTCTTCGACTGCATTTCCAAAATTGGGCAGTGTGCATCTGCCATTTTGAAGAACACCTCTTCACGGATATCCATATCCTCTTTTGTAGAAAGCATTACATTCCATGCATGTTCTTCCTTTGCATCCTCTATCTTAATATCTTTGATATCACTGATCTGTCCAAGTGCAATACGAATATGATCTTTATCACCTTTCACAAGCAGATTTAAGGTATTGGAACCTTCTGCAAGTTTACCAAGGTTTTCCGGTGTATCACTGGCAACCAGTTTTCCATGAGAAATGATCAATACATAATCGCAGACAGCACTGACTTCTGACAGAATATGCGAACTTAAAATAACCGTATGTTTCTTCTTAAGGCTCTTGATCAGATCACGGATCTCAATGATCTGTTTCGGGTCAAGACCTACGGTTGGCTCATCCAGGATGATTACTTCCGGATAACCAAGAATTGCCTGTGCAAGTCCAACTCTCTGTCTGTAACCTTTGGACAGGTTTTTGATCAGACGGTTTTTCATGTCTGTGATTTTTACCATTTCCATGACTTCTTCTACCATGGATTTCTTTTGATTTTTTGGGATTTTTTTGAGATCAGCAACGAAACTCATATATTCGCCTACTGTCATGTCGAAATAAAGAGGCGGCATTTCCGGCAGATATCCGATACATTTTTTGGCCTCTTCCGGTTCATCCAGTATGTCATGACCATCAATGGTTACCGTTCCCTCCGTAGATGCTATATAACCAGTAATCATATTCATAGTCGTAGATTTACCAGCTCCGTTTGGCCCCAGAAAGCCGTAGATTTTGCCTTTCTCGATTTTAAAAGAAAGGTGGTCAACTGCCGTATGGTCTCCATAGCGTTTGACCAGATTGTTTACTTCAATCACAAGTCTCTCCTCCTTTTTCTTTAAACAGAATATTGTATTCTGCAAATATTTACAAAATAAAAGATGCCTCCAGGTGAAACAGAGATAGGGGGTACCTGGAAGCATCTTCCATCATGAGCCGGCTTTAACGTCTGCTCTGAAAATATTCTATGAGGAAGTTGTGATAAAAATTGGATAAATCTGTGATGATTTTGTGAAAATAAAACGTATTTTTGAAATAGTTTTTCTAAAAACAGTTTCTGTTTATGAAAGAGGCTCTTTCAGTGGTGTTCCTGCCTTACGCGGATAGCGGCCCGGTGTTGGTTTCATTTTCTCGATCACAACGAGAGAACGCTGGATTTCAGAATCCGGAAGATTAAAATAAACCACATCCTGAATCTTGCCGCCGAGGATCTTAACTGCTTTTTCTGCCTGCTGCAGTTCTTCCTGAACCGTTCCAGACTTGTAAGAAATAAAATTTCCGCCCACTTTTACATACGGAAGACAGTACTCAGACAACGTAGCCAGATTGGAAACCGCGCGGGATACGCACAGATCATACTGCTCACGGTATGCTTTATTTTTGGCAAATTCTTCTGCCCTGCCATGAATTGCAGTAATATTTTCCAGTTTCAGAAGAGCAAATGTTTCTTCGAGAAAATTAACTCTCTTCTTCAATGAGTCAAGAAGACAGGCTTCCAGATGCGGAAACGCAATCTTAAGTGGTACTCCCGGAAATCCGGCTCCTGTTCCGATATCCATAATTTTGCTGACTTTTGTCATATCTACTGCCTTCACACAGGCAAGACTGTCCAGGAAATGCTTTACCAGCACTTCCTGAAACTCGGTAATACCAGTCAGGTTCATGACCTTGTTTTTTTCTGCCAGATATTCATAAAAAGCAATAAACTGCTGTTTCTGTGTATCATTCAGAGCAATTCCGAGTTCTTCACATCCTTGCTCCAGTACTTTCAGATCATAAGACAATATTATATCCTCCTATTCTCAGGAATTTGAATTTCTTCTGTATTGTTCAAGATAAACCAGCAGTACAGAGATATCCGCAGGAGATACGCCTGAAATACGAGATGCCTGTCCAATAGAGATTGGACGGTATTCTTCCAGTTTCTGCCTTGCTTCGATACGAAGACTGCCAACCTTTTCATAATCCAGGTCTTCCGGAATTTTCTTTGCTTCCAGTTTTTTGAACTGCTCTACCTGCTTCAGCTGTCTCTTGATATATCCTTCATATTTCAGATTGATCTCTACCTGCTGCTTCACATCCCATGGAAGCTCCGGTCTTTCTTTGTCAATTGGTGCCAGATCTTCATAGTTCAGTTCCGGTCTGCGGATCAGTTCTGCAATCGTTGTTCCGGATTTCAGAAGTGTACTTCCTTTTTCTTCCAGCAATTTCTGGACCTCCGGTGTTCCGCCGATCGTTGCATGTTCGGTACGCTCGATTTCTTTCTGAATTGTCTCTTCTTTTCGAAGAACTGCCTGATATGTTTCTTCATCGATCAGACCAACCTGATATCCTTTTTTACGGAGACGAAGATCTGCATTATCCTGTCTCAGCAGAAGACGATATTCTGCACGGCTTGTCATCATTCGATACGGTTCATGGTTTTCTTTTGTAACCAGGTCATCGATCAGTACTCCAATATAAGCTTCGGAACGGTCCAGAACCAGCTGTTCCCGGCCTTTTACCTCCATGGCTGCATTGATTCCGGCAATCAGCCCCTGTGCTGCTGCTTCTTCATATCCGGAGCTTCCGTTAAACTGTCCGCCACTGAACAGGCCTTTGATCTTTTTGAATTCCAACGTCGGATACAGCTGCCGTGGATTGATGCAGTCATACTCAATTGCATAGGCGTTCTTAACAATCTTTGCATGTTCCAGTCCCGGAACAGAATGGTACATTTCATCCTGTACATCTTCCGGAAGAGAACTGGACATACCTCCAATATACATTTCATTCGTATAAAGTCCTTCTGGTTCAATAAATACCTGATGACGTTTTTTATCCGCAAAACGAACGACCTTGTCCTCGATAGACGGACAGTATCTCGGTCCAGTACCTTCAATCATACCGGAATACAATGGCGAACGATCCAGATTATTACGGATGATCTCATGCGTTTTTTCGTTTGTATAAGTCAGCCAGCAGGACTTCTGCTGGATCTGTACAGACTCCGGATCCGTTGAAAATGAGAATGGCACTACTCTTTCATCGCCAAACTGCTCTTCCATTTTGGAATAATCGATCGTATTTCCGGCAATTCGTGCCGGTGTTCCTGTCTTAAAGCGGAACATCTCGATTCCAAGCTCTTTGAGTGAATCTGTCAGATAATTGGCCGCCTGCAGTCCATTTGGTCCGGTATAATTGCTGACATCACCGTAGATACATCTTGCTTTCAGGTACGTTCCTGTGCAGAGTACAACTGCCTGGCAGTGATAAACTGCACCTGAATAAAGCTGCACTCCTGTAATTTTGCCTTCTTCCACGAGAAGCTTTGTGACTTCTCCCTGTTTAATGGTCAGATTTTCCTGATTTTCCAAAGTCTTTCTCATCTCTGTGCTGTAGGCCTGTTTGTCTGCCTGTGCTCTCAGTGAGTGTACTGCCGGACCTTTTGACTTATTCAGCATCTTGGACTGGATAAATGTCTTATCAATATTTTTTCCCATCTCTCCGCCAAGCGCATCCAGTTCTTTTACCAGATGTCCCTTGGAGCTGCCGCCGACATTCGGGTTACATGGCATTAAGGCAATACTATCTACGCTTACCGTGAACATTACTGTATCCAGCCCCAGACGTGCACAGGCAAGTGATGCTTCACAGCCTGCATGTCCCGCTCCTACTACAACAATATCACAGGTTTTTTCCAGTGTTTTTGTCTCCATTATTTATCTTCCCTTCTTATTTACCAACGCAGAATTTGCTGAAAATCTCGTTTACGAGGTCTTCTCCCACAGATTCACCCACTATGCGTCCAAGACTCTCGTACGCATTCATCAGGTCAATGGAAAAGAAGTCCTCGGACATTCCCATAGCAATACTGTCCATTACAAGCTTCAGGCTTTCCTTTGATTCTTCAAGTGCGGCCTTATGACGGGCATTTGTAATATATACCTCATCATTAAAGGAAAGCTCTCCATGGAAAAACATCCTCTTGATCTCATCTTCCAGCTGGCTGATCCCGGTTTCTTCCACAACGGATACCGGAATGACCGGGCTTCCTGTTTTGGCCTTTAATTCTTCAATATCAACAGCCGCCTCAAGATCTGTTTTATTGTAAATCACAATACTCTTCCGTCCGGAAAGTAATTCCATGATCTCGCGGTCATTATCATCCAGCGGCAGCGAAGAATCTACAACATAAAGGATCAGATCTGCATCTTCCGCCATCTGTTTTGCCTTACCGACTCCGATCTTTTCGACAACATCTTCTGTCTCACGGATTCCGGCAGTATCGATCACGCGAAGCGTGATCCCGTTCAGAGAAATATATTCCTCCAGAATATCTCTTGTCGTTCCGGCAATTTCTGTAACGATTGCCCGGTCTTCTCCAACCAGAAAATTCAGAAGAGATGACTTTCCTGCATTTGGTTTTCCAAGGATAACCGTCTTGATTCCTTCCTGTATCATTCTTCCATCGTCCGCTGTTTTCAACAGTTCACTGATATTTTCACTCTCTTTTTCCACAATTTTCTGCAGTTCCTGTGGATAGTCTGTGAGGTCAAAATGTTCCGGATCATCCAGTGCCGTTTCTATATATGCAATCTGGTGAAGCAGTCTTGCACGAATTTCTTTAACAGCCCGCTGTACAGAACCCTTTAACTGTTCGACAGAACTTTTGAGTGCCATGGAATTCTTTGCCTGAATGACATCCATAACTGCCTCTGCCTGAGACAGGTCCAGCCTTCCGTTCAGAAATGCTCTTTTTGTAAACTCTCCCGGTTCTGCGATCACCGCACCATTTTTTAGAACAGTTTCCAGAACGCGTTTCATGGCATATACACCGCCATGACAATCTATTTCTACGGTGTCCTCACCCGTATATGTGTGAGGTCCTCTCATGATCATAACCAGTACTTCATCTACAACTTCTTCTCCATCATAGATAAACCCATAATGAATGGTATGGCTGACGACTGTACGAATATCTTTTTTTCCGTTTTTGGAACGATAGATCTTCGCGATCACATCCATAGCATTTTCGCCACTGATACGGACAATACCAATACCTGAAGCACTCATTGCTGTAGAGATTGCTGCAATTGTTGCGTCCATATTTCCTCCTAAGGATATATCTGCTGGCGCAGATATTATTCTAATATTTAGAATACCTACGGATTGTTCCGTGCTACGCAAGCTCATGTGGATTTAGAACTTTTCACCCTGGTATTCTATCTAAAAAAAGATGTTACCCCAGGTAAGCGCACACGTCAAGACGTGTTATTCACGCTTTCACCTAGAATAACATCTTTTTTAGATTCATATATTAATATCTTTTTAATTTAACAACTACATGACGGTAAGGTTCCTCACCTTCACTGACTGTTTCAACAAATTTATTTCCCTGCAGTGCAGAGTGGATGATTCTTCTTTCATATGGATTCATCGGCTCAAGTACAACAGGTTTTCTGGTCTTTTTCACCTTGTAGGCAATTCCTCTTGCAAGGTTTTCCAGAGTCTCTTTACGACGTCTTCTGTAATCCTCTGTATCAAGTTTGACACGGATATAATCGGATTTGCCTTTATTTACAACAAGGCTTGTCAGATACTGGAGAGAATCCAGTGTCTGTCCTCTCTTACCGATAAGGATGCCCATATCTTCTCCTTCAAAATCAACTTCCAGACAACCGTCTGTTGTATTGTATTTTGAAGTGATCTGAACTTCTCCAAGATCCATGGAACCAAATACATCGCGAAGGAATACAAGTGCTCTCTCTTCAATATCTTTGATTTCTTCCGGATCTGTAATGATTTCGATCGGTTTTGATGCTTTTACCTGTTTTTCTTTCGCCGGTCTTTCTTTCTGTTCTTTTACCGGTTTCTCTTTTGCAGGTTTCTCTTTTGCAGGTTTCTCTTTTGCAGGTCTCGGCTGTTTTTCTTCTTTTGATGCTTTTGCGGTTTCTGTCTTAGTCTCCGGTTTCACATCGTTCTGTCTGGAAACGGATTTCGGTGCAGATTTCTGTGTTTCTTTTACGGTATCTTCTTTAAAAGCATTAATTTTAACAGAATCAACGATTTTTTCGATCTCTTTTTCTTCGGAATTATCTTCTACTTTACGGGCTTTGATAATTGCCGGTTTGCTTCCGATTCCAAAGAATCCGGAACTTCCTTCGCTGACTACCTGAATATCAAGCTGATCACTGGATACACCCAGTTCAATACATGCCTTTGTAATTGCCTCGTTCTTTGTTTTGGCTGAAAACTGCATATATTCATCCATGGTAAAACCCCGACCTTCCTTTCCTTATTTCTTCTTATTACGTTCTTCGTAATCTCTTACAAGATTTGCCTTGGCTGTGATACTTCCGGCTTTTGCATGAGATGCATTCTTATAAGCTTCTTCTACTTTTTTTGCACGACTTGCTTCATCAGATCCACTCATGCCTTTATCGATCTTATTGATGTTTCGGGCACTCTGATGAGCCTGATTTGTGATCTTCTGCGGCGGAAGTCCTTCTTTTGCTCTCTTGGCTTCCATTTTTCTCATATTTTCATTTACGAGGTCATCGATATTCATCTTATTCAGATGACGGTTGATCAACAGCTGCTGAATACTTCTTACTACCGCACTGGCGATCCAGTAAATACCAAGACCTACCGGGAAGGTGAAACAGAAGAATGCTGACATAAGCGGCATTACTGTATTCATTGTCTTCATGGAGCTTGCCATTGCATTGTTGTCATTGTTTCCGCTTGGAGCTGCCTGTGGCATAAGCTTCAGGTTGAGCATCTGTGTAGCCCAGGAAAGAAGCGGAATTGCAAGAGCTGCAATAATAAGGATCAGTGATCCTGTTTTGATATAACTCAGTGGCTGATCAGCAATGTTCAGAACACCAAATGTCTGCATTTTCTGAATTTCAGAAGCAGTCTTGCTGATCTGATCTGAAAATCCAGAAAACTGGCTGATATCCTGTAAGGATTTCCACTGTGATGGAGACAGAGCATACAGGAAATCTACGATAGAATCTGCATTATCTGTAACCTGTCTTACTCGTGTCATCTTGTTATCTGTGATAAAGTTGTTGATGATGTCTGTAAATCCGTCTACTGCAAGGATTTTTGTGCAGACACCGTTAAATACATTGTAAACACTTCCAACATAAGCCGGAATGTTCTGGATTACCTGATACAGTGCAAACAGGATCGGCATCTGGATTGCCAGCTGAACACAGCTTCCTGTCGCAGATACGCCATATTTCTGGTATACTGCCTGCGTTTCTTCCTGCATCTTCATCATGGAATCCTGGTCTTTTTTACCCTGGTATTTCTTCTGGATCTTCTGGATCTCAGGCTGCATGATCGCACTCAGCTTAGAGAATTTCTGCTGTTTGATCTGCAGAGGAGTCATACAAAGGTAGATCAGAATACTGAAAATAATAATACAAAGACCAAGATTCTGAATTCCTACGGCTTCCAGAACCTTGTAGATACCGTTCATGATCCATCCCATTACAACTGCAATCTGACCAATGATCGGGGTACCACTCTTAGTAGCCAAAATCATACTTTCCAATTTTCTAGTTCCTCCTGGATAATCTTATGAAGCAGTTACCTGAAACCACCTCATCCACCTTATGGTACGGGATCATATCCTCCATGAGAAAAAGGATTACACCGTAATATTCTCCATACTGCAAGTAATCCTCCCTTAAGCGCACCATATTTTTCGATTGCTTCCAAACCATATTGAGAACATGTGGGAATATAAGGACACTTTGTTCTCTTCATCGGTGAAATATAGATCTGATAGAGTCGTATCATTTTAATAAGAAGTTTCTTCATCCGTTCCTCCTGCAATTGCATGCTTCTGTGCCAGATTCATAAAGGCACTCTCAATCTCCTGATAGCTTCTGTCCTTTGCAGAATTACGGGCGATCACTACAATATCAAGATTTCTGTCAAATTTTTCTTCATTTAAACGATAGCTTTCTCTGATCAACCTGGTGAGTCTGTGGCGAACCACACTATTCCCTACTTTTTTACTTACTGATATTCCCAGACGATTCATCATGTGCTGATTAGGCAGCACGTACATCACCAGATACCGATTTGCTTTTGATGTTCCACGCTTGTAAACCTGTTGAAAATCTCTGTTTTTCTTTAAGGACTCTGAATATTTCATCGAATCCTCCTTTTTTCATTATAGAAGAAAAGACCACATCAACTGCGGTCTTATATCTTTAGGCTGATAACTGTTTTCTTCCTTTTAATCTTCTGGCAGCTAATACTTTACGGCCACCTTTTGTGCTCATACGAGCTCTGAATCCATGAACTTTAGCTCTGGATCTTTTCTTTGGCTGAAATGTCATTTTCATAGGTAAAGCACCTCCTTTATCTATTATAGCGTATTCGTAATATTTTCCTAGAACATCATTTCAATTATATTCATAATGACCCTGTTCGTCAAGCCAAAAATATTAAAAATATCAAGAAATATCAGCATTTCAGCCAATTGTGGATTAACCCACACATCTATGTGGAAAGTTATGGTTAACGTAAAGTTATCCACTTTTTGTGGATAACTTGTGGATAACTCTAATTTTTCCTGTGTTTTTATCCCCATTTTTCGACTGTTTTTTACACAACATACTCAAAAAGACCTTTATTTTACATCTTTTTCAGTGTGGATACACTTATACACAATCCCCATAGCTCTTTTTCCACTATTTCCAATGTTATGTAAACTTATGGAGTTTTATCCACCATTTCATGGTTATACACATGTGGACAAAGTGGAAAACTATCCCCGTAACATGTGAATTTTCCCCCTTTATACCCCCAATTAACCGTTGCTAATCACGCGAATTTATTATAATATATAAAAGGATATTTATGTCTTTTGACTTATACTATAAACTTTCAAAAAACCAGGAGATAGAAACATGGATAAAGTGATTGAAAATTGGGATAAAATTCTGCAAACCGTTAAAGCAGATTACGATGTAGGCGATGTTGCCTTTAATACCTGGCTGAAGCCGCTAAAAGTCTATGATGTCAAGGATAATGTGATTACGATTCTTGTTCCTTCAGAACAGGTTGTTTTAATAAACCTTCTTAATAAGAAGTATAAGCTTCTCCTTCAGGTTACTATTTGCGAAATAACCGGCATGGACGAATGCGAAGTCAAATTCATATCTCCTGATGAGGCACCCAAAAAAGAAGTTTCTTCTTATACTAATGCTGCAGCAGAAACAGGTCTTACCGATATTGACCGTCGCTGTGAAGAAGCTCACCTCAATCCCAAATATATTTTTGATACCTTTATCGTCGGTAACAATAATAAATTTGCACAGGCCGCAGCCCTTGCAGTTGCTGAATCTCCGGGAGATACATACAACCCACTGTTTATCTATGGAGGTGCCGGCCTTGGTAAAACCCATCTTATGCATTCCATCGCTCATTATATTATTGAGCACGATGAAAACAGCAAAGTTTTGTATGTTACCAGTGAAGAATTTACCAATGAACTGATTGAAACGATCCGAAACGGAAACAACTCAGCAATGTCCAAATTCCGTGAAAAATACAGAAACATCGATGTTCTTCTTGTCGATGATATTCAGTTTATTATAGGAAAGGAATCTACACAGGAAGAATTTTTCCATACCTTTAACAGTTTGCACAGTGCGAAAAAACAGATCATCATATCTTCTGATAAACCGCCAAAAGATATGGAAATCCTGGAAGAACGTTTCCGTTCCAGATTCGAATGGGGGCTGATCGCAGATATCACCCTTCCGGATTATGAGACACGAATGGCTATTCTTCATAAAAAAGAAGAACTGGAAGGCTATAATATCAGCGAAGAAGTCATCAAATATATCGCAACAAATATCAAATCCAATATCCGAGAACTGGAAGGTGCTTTCAACAAAGTCATGGCCAGCTCCAAACTGGAAAAGAAAGAAGTAACCCTGGAACTTGCCGAACAGGCATTAAAAGACATTATTTCACCGGATGAACAGAAGGTGATCACTCCAGATTACATTATTTCTGTAGTTGCTGAGCATTATCACGTAACAGTTGCAGATCTCTGCGGCAATAAACGAAGCTCCAAAATCGTTATGCCACGACAGATTGCAATGTATCTGTGCCGTGATATTATAGATACTTCGCTCAAAACAATCGGCAAAAATCTGGGAGACCGTGACCATACCACAGTTATGCACGGGATAGAAAAGATTGAGAACGAATTAAAGACAAATGATAACCTCAAAAACTCCATTGATACGTTAAGGAAAAAAATTAATCCACAAGGTTAAGAGACTTTTCCACACACAATTTTAACTTTGAAAGTCGTTTATACACGGAGTTATACAGTAAAGAAATCCCCGTTTTTCAAGGTTTGAAAGACTTTTTCACATATTCACACCCCCCTAAGGCGGCTACGGCGGATTTCTTTATATATTTTTATTTATAAAGCCAATTCTGAAACAGGAAAGGAGTTATACACATCATGAAAATCATCTGTTCAAAAAATAATCTTTTAAAAAGCGTAAATATATCTTTGAAAGCTGTACCATCCAAAACAACAATGCCAATTCTTGAATGTATTCTTATGGATGCAACAACAAACCAGATCAAATTTACTACCAATGACATGGAACTTGGTATTGAAACAATCGTTGAGGGCCATATTGAAGAAAAAGGTATGGTTGCTCTTGATGCAAAAATCTTCTATGAAATCATTCGAAGACTTCCGGATAATGATGTAACCATTACCACAGACAGCAATTTCGTAGCTACGATCACCTGTGAAAAAGCCAAATTTACAATTCCGGGCAAAGCAGGCGAAGATTTTGCATATCTTCCGGTTATTGAAAAAGATGAATCACTGACTCTTTCTCAGTTTACTTTGAAAGAAATGATTCGTCAGACAATCTTTTCCATTGCAGTTAATGAAAATAACCGCCTGATGACCGGAGAATTATTTGAAATAAAAGATAATTGTCTGAAAATTGTTTCTCTGGATGGTCATCGTATCTCTATCCGGAAGATGCCTCTGAAAAAAGAATATTCAGATCGCAAGATCGTTGTTCCAGGCAAAACATTAAGTGAGATAAGCAAGATCCTGTCCGGTGAAATTGATGATCAGGTAAGTATCTATTTTACAAAAAATCATATTCTGTTTGAATTTGACCAGACCATGGTTGTTTCCAGACTGATCGAAGGAGAATATTTCCGCATTGATCAGATGCTTTCCAGTGATTACGATACAAAAGTCAGCGTAAACAAAAAAGAATTCCTTGACTGTATTGACCGAGCAACACTTCTGGTACGAGAAGGTGATAAGAAACCAATCGTAATTGAGATCAAAGACAACAGCATGGAACTGAAAATCGATTCTGCTATGGGTTCCATGAATGAAGAGATTGATATTGAAAAAGATGGTAAAGATATTCTCATCGGATTCAACCCGAAATTCCTGATCGATGCTTTGAAAGTTATAGATGATGAAGTAATTCATATGTATCTGATGAACCCGAAAGCACCATGTTTTATCAGAGATGATGAAGAAAACTACACATATCTGATCTTGCCGGTAAATATCAGTCAGAATCAGAATAGATAAAAATAGAATCAGTCCAGATAAGAGGTGAATGATTTGGAAATCAAAATCAGAGATGAATTTATAAAACTCGGACAGGCTTTGAAACTTGCCGGAGTCGTAGAAGACGGAGTGGAAGCAAAGTATGCGATTCAGGATGGTCTTGTTCAGGTAAATGGTGAAGTTGACCAGCGAAGAGGCCGTAAGGTTTATGAAGGTGATGTGATCACTTTTGAAGATCAGGAAATCAAAGTCATCAGATAATTATGTATATAGAATCGATAGAACTTAAGAATTTCAGAAATTATCAGGATCTGCAGCTGGATTTTGATAAAGGAACCAATATTTTTTATGGAGATAATGCGCAGGGTAAAACCAATATTCTGGAATCTGTGTATATTTGTGGGACAACGAAATCACATAAAGGAAGTAAAGACAAAGAAATCATTCGTTTTGGAGAGGAAGAATCTCATATTCGAATGATGGTAAAAAAGGATGAGCTTTCTTATAAGATCGACATGCATCTTCGTAAAAATAAGGCAAAAGGCGTGGCAATTAATGGATTGCCGATCAAAAAAGCCAGGGAATTATTTGGAATCGTAAATCTTGTTTTTTTCTCACCGGAGGATCTGAATATCATCAAAAACGGACCTGGTGAGAGAAGGAGATTTATGGATCTGGAATTATGCCAGCTTGACCAGATATATCTGACGGATCTGGCAGGATATAATCATATCGTAAATCAGAGAAACCGTCTTCTGAAAGATCTTTACCAGAATCCTTCTTTACGGGAAACACTGGAAATCTGGGACATTCAGATGTTGCAGTACGGAAAGAAGATCATTGAAAAAAGGCGGGATTTTGTCAGAGACCTGAATGATGTGATTCAGGATATCCACCGTAATCTGACGGGTGGAGAAGAACATCTTGAGGTCATTTATGAACCGAGTACAGAGTCAGAATGCTTTGAAGAAACTTTGAAAAAAAACAGAGAACGTGATATGCGGATGAAAATGACATCTGCCGGTCCACACAGAGATGATCTGTGTTTTATGGTAAACGGGATCGATATCCGGAAATTTGGTTCACAGGGACAGCAGAGAACAGCGGCCCTGTCTTTGAAACTTTCAGAAATCTATCTGGTAAAAGAAAAAATCAAAGATACGCCGATACTTCTTCTGGATGATGTACTTTCAGAGTTGGACAGCAACAGACAGACATATCTGCTGGACAGCATTCATGATATACAGACGCTGATCACTTGTACGGGACTGGATGATTTTGTAAGCCACCAGTTTCATATCAACAAAGTTTTCAAAGTAGTAAAAGGAGAAGTGTTTAACCCTGTAAATTAAAGCATTTTTGTGGTTATCACATTTTGACAAGCATTATGGCATATGTTACACTGTTTTTAATATTGGAAAGTTGGTGAATGCATTGGATAAAGAGGAATTTCGGATCAAACTCGAAGAAATAAATCGCCTTGTAGAAAAGAAAAATTACAAGGATGCTATGGAAGTGGTAGACAGTATTGACTGGCGTCGTGTTAAGAATGTTCGTACCTTATGCGTTGTTGGAGAAATCTATGCAGCAAATAAAAGATACGAAGACAGTAAGGAAATCTTCCTTTTGGCTTATCATAGAGCACCGATTGGCAAAAATATTTTATACCGCCTGATTGAAGTATCCCTCAAGATGAAGGATATCGCTGAAGCAGAAGAATTTTATGAGGAATTTCTGGAGGTTGCACCAAATGATAACACCAGATATATCCTCAAGTACAAAATCTGCAAGGAAAAACAGGTTTCTCTGGATGAACAGATCAAGATCCTGGAGGAATACAAAGAAAAAGAATTTACAGAGCGCTGGTCTTATGAACTGGCAAAACTGTATTATCAGAATGGAGATACTCAGAAGTGTCTGAGTCTTTGTGATGAAATGGTTCTCTGGTTCAGTGACGGAAAATATGTTATGAAGGCACTGGATCTCAAGAACAGAATGGGAATGCTGACGGGAGAAGAAAAAGAAAAATATGACAGTCAGTTTATTCCAAAACTTACACCTGTAAAAGATGCGGATTCTATCAATGAAGAAAAGCCTGCGCAGGAAGTGAAAACTGCAGAAGAGGACGGACCTGTGATAGAGAGCGTAGCAATCGATGAGAGAGATGTCAACAGTGCAGAAAGTCTTCAGGAAAAAATTTCGAAAGGTATCAGAGATATCTTCAGTGGAAACAAAAAGAAAGAAACTGAAGAAGATTTCATGAAAGAAGAACAGGAAGCTCAGGAAGAAGTCCAGGAGGAACTTATCAAAGACATTTCTTCTGATGAGACTGATGTGAATGTTCCGGAACTTGAGCCGGAAGATGCAGTGATCCATCCGCCTAAGAATCCAGGACAGTCTGTTTTCAGCAATATGGAAGAAATGATCGAGCAGGTTACCGAAGAGGAGATCAAGAGCGGTCCGGAAGAACCGACTGCCGGAGAAAATACGGAGATACTGGAATCAGAGGATACTCTGGAAGCAGCTGAGCCTGCTGAAAATGTTGAAGCTGAGAAGGAAGATAAAGCGGCTGAGAATACAGAAAAACAGCCGGTTGAAATGAAAATGCCGGAGCTTGAAATTCCGGAATCCATGAAGAATATGAATTTGGATAATCCTGAAGAAATAGAAATTCCAAAAGCACCGGATATTTGCCTGCCAGGTGCAGAAAATGCATCTTCAGATGATTTTGAATTTAATCTTGAAGATACGATCCTTGCAGCTGCGTCTGCCCAGGGAATTGAAATTCCGAAAGGACCGATTCCGGCAAAGAAACCAGCTGAAGAGGTTCAGGAAACTGTTCCGGAGGACGATGAAGAATATATGTCCGAAGAAGATCTTCAGAGTGCAGAGGATGAATTTATGAATGGTCCGGCAGGAAAAGCAGTCGAGCCGGAACAGGATGAAACGGAATCCGATGAGAATGATCAGGAAGAACCGGAAACAGATGAATTTGATTCTCTGATGGAAGATGATGAAGATTTCGGAGAAGAAGACGGTTATGAAGATGAGGATGATCTGCTGAAAGGAATGGATTTCCTCAATGATATTGATAATGCAGAGACAATGGAGATTCCTGTCAGAGAAGTTAAGAAATCCAAACCTGCGAAAAAAGCAAAAAAACCGGTTTCAGAAGAAGAAGAAATGGAACAGCTGATCGATTCTATGCAGCCTAAGAAAAATGCAGAAGATATCATTCCGAGGGAAAAAGTACTTACAGAGGATGAAGAGAAGCTCTTTACATACTTTGCAAAAGTACCTGGACTGAAGACAGATCCTTGATACGCTTTATGAGTACAGATGGGTGCTGCAGATAAAACATCCAGAACAGGTAACGTGATTGTTATGGGTGGTCGTGAAACCGGAAAAACCCGCCTGATCTCAAGTCTGATTCCTGCAATCTGCAAAGAGCTGAATCTGGATGCATCCAAAGTTGCCTATGTATTTGCAGATCAGATCAATGGCAAGAATATTGCAGAGATCGTCAGCAAGATGGCAGGAGGATTCCTGGTTATCGAAAACGCAAATCAGCTTACCAAAGAAACAGTAAATCAGCTGAACAAAGCAATGGAATTCCGTACAGACGGTCTGATCGTTATCATCGAAGATGAAAAGATCGGTATGCGTAAACTGATTGCGAGATTCCCGAAATTTACATCCAAATTTACATCTATGATCAATATTCCGGTATTTACCAATGATGAGCTTGTTAACTTTGCAAAAGTGTACACAAGAGAAAATGGATATACTATTGATCAGATGGGTATGCTTGCACTGTATAATCTGATCAGTACAAGCCAGAAAGAAGATCAGCCGATGAATGTAGGCGCTGTCAAAGAAATCATTGATAATGCCATTGCAAAATCCAAAGGCGGACTTCGCAAGCTGATAGGCAAGAAGAAAGTCAATCCTGACGGATACATGGTACTTTACGAGAAAGATTTCAGCTGAAAAATTAAAATGAGCATACGCAACAGGAGGAAATTATGACCAGACCTTATCTTGGAAACCCGAAATATACCATTGAAGTTCTTCAAAAGTACGGATTTGTGTTCCAGAAAAGGTTTGGTCAGAATTTTCTGATCGATACCCGTGTTCTGGACAGGATCATTGAGGCATCTGAAATTACAAAAGATGATTTTGTACTGGAAATCGGACCAGGAATCGGAACGATGACTCAGTATCTGGCAGATGCGGCCAGAGAGGTTACTGCAGTTGAGATTGATGACGCGTTGATCCCGATTCTTCAGGATACGCTGAAAGAGTGGGATAATGTATCTGTGATACATGGTGATATCCTGAAGACAGATATCCGGAAGATCGCAGATGAAAAGAATCAGGGACGTCCGATCAAAGTTGTGGCAAATCTGCCGTATTATATAACAACACCGATCATCATGGGACTGTTTGAAAGTCATGTGCCTGTAGATTCCATTACGGTAATGGTTCAGAAAGAAGTTGCAGACAGAATGCAGACAGGTCCCGGATCCAAGGATTATGGCGCTTTATCACTGGCAGTACAGTATTATGCAAAACCGGAGATCGTGGCAAATGTTCCGCCGAACTGTTTTATGCCGAGACCGAAGGTTGGCAGTGCAGTGATCCGGCTGACCAGACATCAGAATCCGCCGGTACAGGCAAAGGATGAAAAGCTGATGTTCCGTATTATCCGCGCTTCTTTTAACCAGAGAAGAAAGACACTGGCAAACGGATTAAAAAATTCACAGGAGCTGCAGTTTACCAAAGAACAGGTTGAGCAGGCAATCACGGAATGTGGACTTCCACTGAATATCCGAGGTGAGGCTCTTACCCTGGAACAGTTTGCTGCACTGGCAGATATTTTTGTAGATATGAAATAATAAAAATAACAACTATAAAAGCATCCGTCGGCTGGTCGGATGCCTTTAGTCATTGTAATATTAATTAATTTAAATAGTAAAGGAGAGTGTATTGCTTTTCGGCAATCAACATATGAAAAAGAAAATTTTATAAAAATAATGTTGGCTGTATTATTTTTATGGTCTTAGTATATCCAGAAATTGTGATGGAATCATGTTTAACTTATGAAAAAAAAGTGAACGATTGTCGAAAGTTCTATGAATTAAGAATATTTTACAGCTTTTTTTTCAGAGTGTGTTATAATGCAGTTCGTATCATTGATAGAAAATGTAATTGTATTTATTCAGGAGGTAATTAAAATGATGAAAATAAACAAATTAAGCGCATTTATTCTTGCAGGAGCTCTTACATGTACTGCACCTGCCATGGTTTATGCAGATCAGACAACCGATGCTGCTGTAGATCAGGCAGTAGAACTTCTGGAGCAGAGTGGAGTAGATGACCTGTTATCAGATCCGGATAAAGTGGTAGATCTTATTATCGCTGCCAAAGAAACTCTGGGAACAGTAAATGTAACAGATGATCAGATCAGCAGTGCACTGGATGTTGCAGCTGGAGAATTAGGGGTAACTCTTTCTGATTCTGACAAATCCACATTAATTCAGTTGTACAATAAATTCAAAAACATGGATCTGGATGAGAATGAGCTGAGATCTCAGGTAAACAAAGTGTATGACAAACTGGAAAGCCTTGGAATTACGAAAGAAGATGTGAAGGGAATTCTTGGCAAACTTGTTGAGCTTGTAAAAGGATTTCTGAACTAAGAAGAGTTCTGTTATATGACAATGTATAAAATACACAACAAGTAAAATAACATAAAAAAACCATATGTTACATTTTTATAAAAAACGAGGATGAAAAACGAAAAAATTGTGCAAATACACGAAAGGTTCATGACTTGTTCATACTATGTTCATAAATGACTGGTACTATAAGGATAGTTCGAAAGAGCTACACAAAACAGACGTTGTAATGTTCTTCATTACACATAAATTTTTTCATAATAATCGCCCCGGTAAACCACTGCCGGGGCACTCCTCGTTTATAAGCCCCTATTTTGGGGGCTTTTTTTATTTTACAGGTTATAATATAATTGATATAAGGGTACAAAAGAATGTATTGAAGGAAATGCATTGCGAAAACATGTGGCATGCTATAATACAGATAATAAATAAAGAATAACAAGTATAAGTAAAGGAGAACGGAAAATCATGGCTGAATCAATGAAAGATTATGAAAAAGAACTGGAAGAGTCTATGAAAACAATAGAAGAAGGCGATATTCTTACAGGGACTGTAATCAGTGTAGATGAAAAAGAAGTAATCCTTGATCTGAAATATTATGCAGAGGGCGTGATTCCGGCAGAAAACTACAGCAGAGAACCGGGATTCAGCCTGAAGGATGAAGTACATGAAGGAGATGAAGTCTCTGCAACAGTTGTAAGAAAAGACGATGGACAGGGAAATATTCTTCTTTCCAGAGTTGAGGCAGTAGACGTGCTGGCATGGGATAAATTAAAAGAACTGAAAGAATCCGGTGAAGTGCTGGATGTTGTAGTAAAAGGAATCACAAATGCCGGTGTTATTGCGTATGTGGAAGGTGTAAGGGGATTTATTCCAGCATCCAAACTTGCACTGAATTATGTGGAGGACACAGAAGAATATCTGAATAAACCGATTCAGGTACAGGTGCTGGATGTAGACAAAGAAAGTAAGAAACTGATTCTTTCTGCCAAAGAAATTCTCAGAGCAAAAGCGGAAGAAGAAAGAAAAAATAAAGTTTCAAACCTGGAGATTGGTCTTGTAACAGAAGGAACTGTAGAGAGTCTTCAGCCATATGGGGCATTTGTAAATCTTGGAGATGGACTTTCCGGCCTGGTTCACATTTCACAGATCTGTGAAAAAAGGATCAAGAAACCATCAGAGGTTCTGGCAGTGGGAGATACGGTAAAGGTCAAAGTTACTGCGATCAAAGATGGCAAACTCAGTCTCAGCATCAAAGAAGCAACAGATATGATGGCAAAGGAAATCGAAGAAGAGGTTTACGAAGTGCCGGATGCAGGAGAGCAGGCAACGACTTCTCTGGGATCACTTTTTGCAAACATTAAATTAGATTGATTAATAAGAGGATTTTATTTTTATGAAAAATCAGGAAAAAATTTTTGTTATCGGACACAAAAATCCGGATACAGATTCCATCTGTTCTGCAATCGCCTATTGTGATATCAAAAACAGAACTACGCAGGAAAGCAGATATATTCCAAAACGTGCAGGACAGATCAATGAAGAAACAGAATATGTACTGAATCGTTTTGGAGTACATCCACCAGGATACTTAAGCAATATAGGAACACAGGTAAAGGATATGGATATCCGCCTGAGTCCGGAAGCAAATAAGAGCATGTCACTGAAAAATGCATGGGATCTGATGCAGGAAAACAGCATCGTTTCTCTGCCGATTCGTGAAAAAGACGGCACATTGGAAGGCCTGATCACAATTGGTGATATTGCAAAAACATATATGGATACAACAGACAGCTATCTTCTTTCCAGAGCGAGAACGCAGTATCAGCGAATCGCTGAGACAATCGGAGGAAAAGTGATCGAAGGTAACGCACATGGATATTTTATCCAGGGAAAGATTATGGTAGCAACTGCCAATCCGGATAAGATGAAAGAATATGTAGAAGAAAATGATATGGTCATCATGGGTAATCGTGAAGAAGACCATCTGCAGGCGATTGAGCAGAATGTAAGCTGTATCATCGTTGGAATGGGGATTGAAGTTACCGAAAAGGTACTGAAACTGGCACATGAGAAAGATATCGTCATTATTTCTTCTCCGTATGATACCTTTACGATTTCACGTCTGATCAATCAGAGTATTCCTGTTAAATATATCATGAAAACAGATAATCTGGTTACATTTAACACAGAAGATTTTACAGATGATATTCAGGAAGTAATGATCAAACATCGTCATCGTGCATTCCCGGTCATCAACAAAAAAGGCAAATGTATTGGTACGATTTCCAGACGTAATTTTCTGGACATGCACAGGAAAAAAGTGGTTCTGGTAGATCATAATGAAAAAGACCAGGCTGTAGATAATATTGATAAGGCTGATATCATGGAGATCATTGATCATCATAAACTGGGTACACTGCAGACAATGCAGCCGATCAGTTTCCGCAATCAGCCGGTTGGCTGTACAGGCACGATCATGTATCAGATGTATGGAGAACAGAAACTGGAGATTCCGCCTAAAATCGCCGGACTTCTCTGCGCTGCGATCATTTCTGATACACTGATGTTCCGTTCTCCGACCTGTACACTGCAGGACAAAATGGCTGCAGGTGCACTTGCACTTATTGCAGACATTTCCATTGAAGAATTTGCAAGAGAAATGTTTAAGGCAGGAAGCAATCTGAAAGACAAATCTCCGGAGGAAATCTTCTATCAGGATTACAAGAAGTTTATTGCAGAGGGAGATATCTGCTTCGGTGTAGGTCAGATCAGCTCCATGGATGCAGATGAACTGCGCGAGATCAAAGAGCGTCTGATTCCGTTTATGGTCAGCGAATGCGGACGTCACGGTGTATCAAGAGTATACTTTATGCTGACAGATATTATGGAGCAGTCTACAGAACTTCTGTTCTATGGCGAGGGAAGTGAGGAAATGGCTGTCAATGCATTTAAGATTGAACCTAAGGATGGAACGATTTATCTGAAAGGTGTCGTATCACGTAAGAAACAGCTGATTCCGCCACTTATGGAGGCCGCACAGATGATCGGCAGCGATTACGTATAAATCGGAGGAAAACAAATGGCAAAACAAACATGGAAACCAGGCAATATGATATACCCGATCCCGGTAGTCATGGTGAGCGTTACAGATGGGAAAGGGCAGGATGATATTATAACGGTTGCATGGACCGGTACCATCTGTACCAATCCTCCGATGGCTTATATTTCAGTAAGACCGGAGCGTTTTTCCTATCACATGATAAAAGAAACCGGAGAATTCGTGATCAATCTGACAACAGAAGAACTTGCTGCAGCAACGGATTACTGTGGAGTCAGATCCGGACGTGATGTAGATAAATTCAAAGAGACTGGACTTACGAGAGAAAAGGCGGATATCGTAAAAGCACCGATGATAAAAGAGGCTCCGGTATCAATCGAATGCAGAGTAAAAGAAATCAGAGAGCTTGGTTCACATCATATGTTTCTGGCAGAGGTTGTTGCAGTTCATGCAGACGAACGTTATATGGACGAAAATAATCGTTTTGACCTGAACAAAGCCAGACCGCTGGTCTATTCTCATGGAGAATATCTTGGCACAGGAAAGAAGCTGGGAACTTTTGGATACAGTGTAAAAAAACGTAAAAAAACTGTTCCCCCAAAAACGAAAAAGACCGCCAAGCCTTGATTTAAAAGAGATTGCAGAATACTGCTGTTTATGGTAAAATATTCTTTAAGCAATTCATAAGAGACAGGAGAAAAGAAATTTTATGAATAATATAACGTTGATAGGAATGCCGGGAGCAGGAAAAAGTACAATAGGGGTTGTACTGGCGAAGGTATTGGGCTATCAGTTCCTTGATTCCGATCTTCTGATTCAGAAACAGGAAAAGAGACGCCTGTCCGAAATCATAGAAGAAGAAGGATATAAAGGATTTAAAGATGTTGAGAATCGTGTCAATGCATCAATAGAGGCAGAGAATACGGTCATTGCAACAGGTGGAAGCGTTGTTTACTGCGAAGAAGCCATGGAACATCTGAAATCCATAGGAACCGTTGTGTATTTGAAATTGTCTTTAAATGCTCTTTCAAAGCGACTCGGAAATCTGAAGGGCAGAGGCGTTTTGCTGAGAGAAGGACAGACCCTTACGAATCTGTATGAAGAAAGAACTCCATTGTACGAAAAGTACGCAGATATTGTGATAGATGAAGAGGGGAAAGATCTGGAAGCAAGTCTGGAGATTCTTTTGAAAACACTGAAAGAAAAGTAAGAGTAACCATTGAAAAGCAGGGGAGCAGAAGCGTACAGAGGAAATTTTTATTTACAAATGTGAAATTTGTGTTATAATACGAAACTGAGCTTTTTAACAAAGTATTAAAAGTTTTTAAAAGTCTGATAATAAATTTCTGATATTTGCTTCGGCTTACGGAGTGAAAATAATTATAGAGGTGCTTTATGGAACAGTATGTAATTAAAGGCGGCAACCCGTTAGTGGGAGAAGTAGAAATTGGTGGCGCCAAAAATGCTGCACTTGCAATTCTTTCTGCAGCAATTATGACGGATGAAACAATCCTTATCGAGAACCTGCCTGATGTAAGAGACATTAATGTTTTATTGGAAGCAATCGCCGGTATTGGCGCACAGGTAGAGCGAATTGACAGATCTACAGTAAAAATCAATGGTTCTACGATCAACGACATCAGCGTTGATTATGAATATATTAAAAAAATCCGTGCATCCTATTATCTTCTGGGTGCATTACTTGGTAAATACAAACATGCAGAAGTACCGCTTCCTGGCGGATGCAACATCGGAAGTCGTCCGATAGACCAGCATCTCAAAGGATTCCGTGCACTTGGTGCATCTGTGAATATTCTTCACGGTGCGATCGTTGCCGAGACAGAGAATCTTCACGGAAGTCATATCTTCCTGGATGTAGTTTCTGTAGGAGCTACGATCAATATCATGATGGCAGCATCTATGGCGTCAGGACGTACGATAATTGAGAATGCAGCAAGAGAGCCGCATGTCGTTGATGTTGCGAACTTCCTGAACAGCATGGGCGCCAACATCAAAGGTGCAGGTACAGATGTTATCCGTATCAAAGGTGTTGAGAAACTTCACCGTACTGAATATTCCATCATCCCGGATCAGATTGAAGCCGGAACATTTATGTTCGCAGCTGCAGCAACCGGTGGTGATGTTACCGTTAAGAATGTTATCCCGAAACATCTGGAAGCAACTACAGCCAAACTGGAAGAAATCGGCTGTGAGGTTGAAGAATTTGATGATGCTGTACGTGTACGTGCAGGCAAGAGACTTCACCGCACACATGTGAAGACACTTCCTTATCCGGGATATCCGACAGATATGCAGCCGCAGATCGCAGTAACTCTGGCACTTGCAGAAGGAACCAGTATTGTTACGGAGAGTATTTTTGAAAACCGTTTCAAATATGCGGACGAGCTTTCCAGAATGGGAGCATGCATTAAAGTCGAAGGTAATTCAGCAATCATCGACGGTGTCAAGAAACTGACAGGCGCAAGAGTAAGTGCACCGGATCTCCGTGCAGGAGCAGCACTTGTCATTGCAGGTCTGGCAGCAGACGGAATCACTGTTGTTGATGATATCGTTTATATCCAGCGTGGATATGAGAATTTCGAAGAGAAACTGAGAAGTCTCGGTGCTGAGATTGAGAAAGTTTCCAGTGAGAAAGAAATCCAGAAATTCCGTCTTCGCGTAGGATGATAAAAATTGTCACTTCTTATACTTGACAATTATATAAAATGAGTATATTGTATGTACTGCAATATCAACTAAGAATAACTAAATAAAACGGCCTTTTATTCAGAGTGGTGGAGATACAAAGGATCTGAGAAGCCACGGCAACCCCTTTATGTATGAGGAAGGTGCCAACCTGAGCGAGACATCGAACAATAAGAGGATTGAAATAAATTTCAAGACAGTCCTGTTGTTGGGGCTGTCTTATTTTGTTATTGAAGGATTGTGGGATTTACAAAGTAACGGAACAATCCGTAGAACATTTAACTGATTATTTACAGAAAGAGGTTAACAATGGAGAAAGAAAAAATTTTATTTACTTCTGAATCAGTAACAGAAGGCCATCCGGACAAAATGTGCGATGCCATTTCTGATGCGATTCTTGACGCAATCATGAAAGAAGACCCGATGGGACGTGTTGCATGCGAGACAGCAACAACAACAGGTCTTGTACTTGTAATGGGTGAGATTACAACAAGTGCTTATGTTGACATCCAGAAAATCGTAAGAGATACCGTAAGAGAAATCGGCTATACACGTGGAAAATACGGTTTTGATGCAGAAACATGTGCAGTTATCACAGCAATCGATGAGCAGTCCACAGACATCGCAATGGGAGTTGACAAAGCTCTGGAAGCAAAAATGGGTGAAGACGAGATCGATGCGATTGGTGCCGGAGACCAGGGTATGATGTTTGGATATGCTTCCAATGAAACAGAAGAATATATGCCATATCCGATCAACATGGCACACAAACTTGCACGTCAGCTGACAAAAGTCCGCAAAGATGGAACTCTGCCATACTTAAGACCAGACGGAAAAACACAGGTAACTGTTGAATATAACGAAGAAGGAAAACCGATCCGTATCGATGCAGTTGTATGCTCTACACAGCATGATCCGGAAGTTACACAGGAACAGATTCATGAAGATATCAAAAAATATGTATTCGATGAAATCATTCCTGCTGATATGGTTGATGACGAGACAAAATATTTCATCAATCCTACAGGACGTTTTGTAATCGGTGGACCTCATGGTGACAGTGGACTTACAGGTCGTAAGATCATCGTTGATACTTACGGTGGAGCAGGACGTCATGGCGGCGGTGCTTTCTCTGGTAAAGACTGCACAAAAGTTGACCGTTCCGCAGCTTATGCAGCACGTTATGTTGCAAAGAATATTGTTGCAGCAGGACTGGCTGACAAATGTGAAATCCAGCTTTCTTATGCAATCGGTGTAGCAAAACCTACTTCCATCAATGTGAACACATTTGGAACAGGCAAACTTTCCGATACAGAACTTGTAGAAATCATTCGTGAAAACTTCGATCTTCGTCCGGCAGGAATCATTCGTATGCTTGACCTGAGAAGACCAATCTACAAACAGACTGCTGCTTACGGACATTTCGGACGTACAGATGTAGATCTTCCATGGGAAAAACTGGACAAAGTCGAAAATCTTAAGAAATATCTGTAAAATACACAACGGTTTTCAAAACTACCGTTTTTTCATGGATTTTATAGAAAATTTAGAGATAAGAATATAGTGATATGATATAATGAACGCATATATAGCGAAGAATAACTTCGGTATTGTGCGTTCATTTTTTGCTTAAGAAGCAATTATAAGTTTTACAGAAACGAGGGAATTTCATGAAACTGAAAAACAGAATCATTGTGGGATTCATGATGGTAATATTGGTACCGCTTCTTTTATTTGCTGCTGCCCTGTTTGGAATCAGTGAGACACAGCACAGGAATGCAGCCAATAGTGAATCTGCGCAGGAGACATCCTATGATATTACAATTTCCGATACGGGAAGCAGTCAGGCAAGAATCCAGATCATGACGAAGGATCTTTTTTTTACTGCTTTTATCATTCTTATCTTCACAGGCGTTTCTGTGGGTCTGTGGATATACAGAAGTGTGGCGGCGCCGCTGGTCAAACTGCGAAAGGCGACGCAGAATATCAAAGAAGGAAATCTGGATTTTGTTCTGGATGTCGAGGGAACCGATGAGTTTTCGGAGCTTTGCCGGGATTTTGAAGAGATGCGCCGCAGGCTGAAAGAATCAGCAGAAGAAAAAATCGCCATGGATAAAGAAAATAAAGAATTGATCAGCAACATTTCCCATGACCTCAAGACTCCGATCACAGCGGTGAAGGGATATGTAGAAGGAATCATGGATGGTGTGGCAGATACACCGGAGAAGATGGATCGCTATGTCCGGACGATTTACAATAAGACCAATGAGATGGATCATCTGATCAATGAGCTGACGTTCTATTCTAAAATTGATACGAACCGTATCCCATATACATTCAGTAAGCTGAATGTAGAAGATTATTTCTCTGACTGCGCAGAAGAAGTGGGACTGGAGCTGGAAACAAGAGGTATCCAGCTCTGCTATGCAAATTATGTAGATAAAGATGTGCTTGTAATTGCAGATGGCGAACAGATACGAAGAGTGATTCATAATATCATCAGCAATGCCATCAAATATATGGATAAGCAGAACGGAATGAAGGGCATTATACAGATAAGAGTAAAAGATGTCGGAGATTTCGTGCAGGTTGAGATTGAGGATAATGGCAAGGGAATTGCGGCCAAAGATCTGCCGTATATTTTTGACCGTTTCTACAGGACGGATGTTTCACGTAATTCATCCAAGGGAGGAAGCGGAATCGGTCTTTCTATCGTTCGTAAGATTCTGGAGGATCACGGTGGCAAAGTGTGGGCGACCAGTCGGGAAGGAATCGGAACGATCATGTACTTTGTTTTGAGAAAATATCAGGAGGTACCTATGAAATGAGTAAAATACTGATCATCGAAGATGAAGAAGCAATTGCAGATCTGGAGAAGGATTATCTGGAACTTTCCGGATTTGAAGTAGAGATAGCAAACAGAGGAGATGTGGGCCTTGAAAAAGCACTCAATGAAGATTATGATCTGATTATCCTGGATCTGATGCTTCCAGAAGTAGATGGGTTTGATATATGCCGTCAGGTACGTCAGGAGAAAAATATCCCGATCATTATGGTATCTGCAAAGAAAGATGATATTGACAAGATCCGTGGACTCGGTCTTGGCGCGGATGATTATATGACCAAGCCATTCAGTCCGAGTGAACTGGTGGCCAGAGTAAAAGCACATATGGAGCGATACAACAGACTGGTAGGTTCCAGTGTGGTAAAGAATGATATTATTGAAATCCGTGGCATCAAGATAGACAAGACTGCGAGACGTATCTGGGTAAACGGAGAAGAAAAAACATTTACGACCAAGGAATTTGATCTCCTTACTTTTCTGGCAGAGAACCCGAACCGCGTATTTACAAAAGCAGAACTGTTCCGCCAGATCTGGGATATGGAATCTGTAGGAGATATTGCAACTGTCACGGTTCATATCAAGAAGATCCGTGAAAAAATCGAATTCAATACAGCGAAGCCTCAGTATATAGAGACTATATGGGGAGTAGGTTATCGCTTCAAGGTATAACAGACATGGAGAATCTTTAATGGAGAGATTATACAGAAAATTAGAAGAATACAGCCGCGCTGATTACTATCCGTTTCACATGCCGGGGCACAAAAGAAATTCCGCATCTGTCAGAGGGGAGTTCCCTCTTGAAAGAGATATCACTGAGATAGAAGGCTTTGATAATCTCCATCATCCGGAAGACCTTCTTCTGGAGGCACAACAGAATGTGGCGAAACTGTATGGGACCAGAGAGAGCTTTTACAGTGTTAATGGAAGTACCGCAGCACTTCTTGCAGCAATCTCAGCGGCGGTTCCGAGGAATGGACAGATCCTTGTTGCAAGAAACTGCCACAAAGCAGTGTATCATGCCATCTATCTTAGAAATTTGAAACCTGCCTATATTTATCCACAGATGGACAGTGAGTGGTGGATAAACGGCGGAATTTTTCCGGACAAAGTGGAAAGATGTCTGGCTGAGAATCCGGAGATACAGGCGGTACTGATCACTTCACCTACGTATGACGGTGTTGTCTCAGATGTAAAAGAGATTGCAGAGATCGCACATAAATATGGAGTGCCGCTGATCGTAGATGAAGCACATGGAGCACATTTTCATTTTTCAAATTATTTTCCGGCTTCGGCAGCAGAACTTGGGGCAGATCTCGTGATCCAGAGTTTTCACAAGACACTGCCGGCCATGACACAGACTGCCGTACTTCATAACTGTAGCGACCGCGTTGACAGCAGGCTGATCCGCAGATTTATGGGAATCTATCAAACCAGCAGCCCGTCGTATATTCTGATGGCAAGTATCGATGCCTGTATGGATACGATGGCAGCAGAAGGAAAACAGATGTTCCGTGATTTCACCAGAATACTGGAACAGACAAGAAAGAGACTTTCCGTGTGCAAATATATCCGCCTGGTAGATCCGGTCAAAGGAAAGAATGGAGTCTTCGATTATGACCGTTCCAAACTGGTCTTTTCTACCAGAGCTTCTTTACTGTCAGGAAGTGACCTGTATCATATCCTTCTTGACCGCTACCATATTCAGATGGAAATGGAGTCCGAAAATTATGTGCTCGCTATTGCATCAGTAGGAGACCGTGAAGAAGGTTTTGAGCGATTGTGTCAGGCAATCGAAGAACTGGATCAGGAACAGGCAGACCTGATAAAAGCAGGAATACCGGCAGAAGAAAATAAAAAACTGGACACCAGATCCATGCATTTTGTACTGACGCAGATGATGTCTATGGCAGATGCCATGGAAGCACCGACAGAAAAATGTCCGCTGGAAGAAAGCATCGGCAGAATTTCAGCAGAATTTGCTTATCTGTATCCACCGGGAATTCCGCTGATCACTCCGGGAGAACAGATTACTGGACAATTTATCCGTAATATGAGAATATACATGGATAAGGGGTTATATCTGCAGGGACTGGAAGACTATACAAATAAGACAATCCTTGTGGTAGAACAACAGCCCCAGAGTACAAAGGAGCAAGACGAAGAAATTCATGGGTAAGATTTTTTATATTATGGGTAAAAGTGCCTCTGGAAAAGATAAAATATATTCCAGACTGGCCGGTAATAAAGAACTGAATCTGAAAAAACTGGTCCTGTATACAACAAGACCGATACGTGACGGAGAAAAAGATGGTGTACAGTATTATTTTACAGATAATCAGAAATTAAAAGAGTTTGAAGAGGCGGGAAAGGTTATTGAATCCCGTGCTTATAATACTGTTTATGGTGTCTGGACGTATTTTACAGCGGACGACGGACAGATTGACCTTAAGAACGGAAATTATCTTGGAATCGGTACGTTAGAGTCTTTTCAGAAGATGAAATGTTATTACGGAAAAGAATCCGTCATACCTGTTTATATTGAAGTAGAAGATGGAGAACGTCTGATCCGTGCAATCCGAAGAGAGCAGGAACAGGAAACACCAAAGTATAAAGAACTTTGCAGACGTTTTCTTGCGGATGAGGAGGATTTTTCCGAAGAGAAAATAAAGGAAGCAGAAATACAGAAGCGATTTGTTAATGATGATTTGGATTTATGTGTCAAAAATATTATAAAATATATAAATTCCATGTCATAGTTAAAAATAGTTTTGAATGGCTAATAAAGTATGGTATAATGACTCTATAGCGAACAAAGATTCGTATATGAAACTATAAACAAGAGAGGTGATTCTGAATGGTCAGTTTCAATAATATTATCGGACACGAGGAAATTATCCGGCATCTCCAAAATGCCATGAAGACGGGAAAAGTTTCCCATTCATATATTTTTACAGGCAGACCCGGATCCGGCAAGAAGCTTCTTGCAACCACATATGCGATGACACTGCAGTGTGAAGCCGGTGGAACAGAGCCATGTCAGAAATGTGACTCCTGTAAGAAGGCATTGGGCAAGAATCATCCGGACATCATTATGGTCAATCATGAGAAACCTGGTACAATCTCTATTGATGAGATCCGGGAACAGGTGATTCACGATGTTGCGATTAAGCCATACAGCAGTCCGCACAAGATTTACATTATTCCTGATGCGGAGATGATGACGGTACAGGCACAGAATGCTCTTCTCAAAACAATAGAAGAACCACCGGAATATGCAGTGATCATGCTGCTGACCAGCAATGTGGATGCACTTCTGCCGACGATCCAGTCCAGATGTGTGCGTCTGGATCTGAAGGTGGTTGATGACAGCCTTGTTAAGAAATACCTGATGGAACGGCTTCATGTGCCGGATTATCAGGCAGAGATAGATGCTTCCTTTGCACAGGGAAGTATTGGCAGAGCCAAAGAAGCTGCTACATCAGAAGAGTTTTCCAGAATGACGGAGAAAGCCCTGAAGATTCTCAAGTATGTAAATACGATGGAAGTATATGAACTGTCCGATGAGATCAAGGCACTTTCTGATGAAAAGCAGAATATCAGTGATTATCTGGATATTTTCCAGTTCTGGTTCAGGGATGTTCTTATGTTTAAGGCAACTCAGGAGGTTGACAACCTGGTATTTAAACAAGAAATCAATTATATAAAGGAACAGGCGAGCCAGCGTTCCTATGAGAACCTGGAAAAGATTCTGGAAGCACTGGAAAAAACAAAAGTAAGGCTTCGTGCAAACGTTAATTTTGAACTTGCACTTGAACTTCTGTTCCTGACAATCAGGGAGAGATAGAATGACAAAAATTGTTGGTATAAGATTCAGAAATGTCGGAAAGATTTATTATTTTGATCCGAAAAACTATAAAATGAAGATCGGTGATCATGTGATCGTAGAGACTGCCCGCGGTGTGGAGTTCGGACGAGTTGTACTCGGACCGAAAGAAGTGGGTGAGGATGAGGTGGTCCATCCGCTGAAAGAAGTCCTTCGCGTTGCCACACAGGCAGATGAGGACAGGGAGAAACAGAACCGCCTGAAAGAAAAAGAGGCATTTAAAATCTGCCAGAAAAAAATCCGCGAACATGGTCTGGAAATGAAACTGATCGATGCGGAGTATACATTTGATAATAACAAAGTGCTGTTCTATTTTACAGCAGATGGAAGAATTGATTTCCGTCAGCTGGTCAAGGACCTGGCAGCTATCTTTAAGACAAGAATCGAACTTCGCCAGATCGGAGTAAGAGATGAGACTAAGATTCTTGGGGGAATCGGCATCTGCGGCAGACAGCTTTGCTGTCACACCTATCTTTCCGAGTTTGCACCTGTGTCTATCAAGATGGCAAAAGAGCAGAATCTGTCACTGAACCAGACCAAGATTTCCGGTGTCTGCGGCAGATTGATGTGTTGTCTCAAGAATGAGCAGGAAACCTACGAAGCACTGAACAAGAGCCTTCCAGGAACCGGAGATACGGTTACTCTTCCGGATGGATTACAGGGAATTGTACACAGTGTAAATGTTCTCAGACAGAGAGTCAAAGTAATCGTGGAAGTCAATGATGAAAAGGAGATTCAGGAATATCCGGTAGGAGAACTGAAATTCCGGTCACGCAAGAAAAAAGCAAAGAACACTGACAAAGAAACAAGGGACATTGAGTAAAAAGAAGGAGATTCTAAATCCCATGGAAAAAAATCCGCAGAATGATCTGGTATATCCGGGAGAACGGGTTGATGATCTTCAGAATGGTTTGTATGTGATACAGAATCCGGAAAAGTTCTGCTTCGGAATGGACGCAGTTCTGTTATCTGGATTTGCAGATATCCGACAGAATGAAAAGGTTCTGGATATGGGAACCGGAACGGGAATCATTCCTTTTCTGCTGAAAGCCAAAGACAAGGGTTCACATCTGACAGGACTTGAGATCCAGGAAGAATGTGCAGATATGGCGAGACGAAGCGTATCGTACAATCATCTGGAAGCTGATATTGATATCGTATGCGGAGACATAAAGGAAGCTGCTGAAATTTTTGGAGCAGCTTCTTTTCATGCAGTGACAAGCAATCCGCCCTATATGATCGGACAGCATGGTCTGCAGAACCCATACATGGCAAAAGCAATTGCAAGACATGAGATTCTCTGTACACTGGAAGATGTAGTGAGCCAGGCAGCAGCAGTGCTGAAAGACAGAGGACGTTTTTATATGGTCCACAGACCTTTCCGTCTGGCAGAAATCTTTCAGGTTCTCATGAAATATAAACTGGAACCCAAGAGAATGCAGCTGGTGTACCCGTACATAGATCGTGAACCCAATATGGTTCTGATCGAAGCACGAAAAGGTGGAAATTCCAGAATAACGGTGGAGCGACCATTGATCGTCTATGAGAAACCAGGTGTTTATACCAGTGATATTCTTGAAATATACGGAAGAGTATAAAAGAATCAAATAATCTGAGAGAAAGGGGATTCCCGGATGAGTGGAAAATTATATCTTTGTGCAACCCCAATCGGAAATCTGGAAGATATTACACTTCGAGTACTCCGCACATTGAAGGAAGTGGATCTGATCGCGGCAGAAGATACCCGAAACAGTATTAAACTGCTGAATCATTTTGAAATCAAAACACCGATGACCAGTTATCACGAATATAACAAGATTGAAAAGGCATATACGCTGATTGAGAAGATGCAGAACGGTATGAATATCGCACTGATCACGGATGCCGGGACACCGGGAATTTCGGATCCGGGTGAAGAACTGGCTGCTATGTGTTATGAGGCCGGAATCGAAGTAACATCCCTTCCGGGTCCGGCAGCATGCATTACTGCGCTTACATTATCAGGACTTCCTACCAGACGGTTTGCTTTTGAAGCATTTCTTCCGATGGACAAAAAAGAGCGCAAAGAAGTTCTGGAAGAACTGGTCAATGAGACCCGGACGATCATTTTGTATGAGGCTCCGCATAAACTGGTCAGGACACTGCGTGATCTGAGGGAAACACTTGGAAACCGCAGAATGACACTTTGCAGAGAACTGACAAAGAAACATGAGACAGCCTTTCATTCCACAATTGATGATCTGATCACACATTATGAGAAAGAAAAACCGCTCGGAGAATGTGTGCTGGTCATCGAGGGCAAAAGCCGTCAGGAACTGAAAGAAGAAGCAGTGGCCTCGTGGGAAGAGATTTCCATAGAAGAGCATATGGAAATCTATGAAAAACAGGGAATGTCCAGAAAAGATGCCATGAAACAGGTCGCGAAAGACCGCGGTGTATCAAAAAGAGACATATATAGCTATTTGATGAAATAGAGATGCAATAAAGATGCCCACCAGCGAATTTGAGAAGAAAATTCACCGGTGGGCATCTTTGATTTGTTGTTTTGGGAGCTACAGATGCCTGGTCAGGGTCGGAAGCATCTGCAACTTGCTGGAATTGGATTTGCAGATGCCTGGCCGGGGTCGGAAGCATCTGCAACTTGCTGGAATTGGATTTGTAGATGCCTGGTCGGGGTCGGAAGCATCTGCAACTTGCTGGAATTGGATTTGCAGATGCCTGGTTGGGGTTGGAAGCATCTGCAATTTGCTGGAATTGGATTTGCAGATGCCTGGTCGGGGTCGGAAGCATCTGCAATTTGTTGGATATGAATTTGCAGATACATATCCTGGGGTCGGAAGCATCTGCAATTTGCTGGAATTGGATTTGTAGATGCCTGGTTGGGGTTGGAAGCATCTGCAATTTGCTGGAATTGGATTTGCAGATGCCTGGTTGGAGTTGGAAGCATCTGCAATTTGTTGGAATTGGATTTGCAGATGCCTGGCCGGGGTTGGAAGCATCTGCAATTTGCTGGAATTGGATTTGTAGATGCATATCCTGGGTTCGGAAGCATCTGCAACTTGCTGGAATTGGATTTGCAGATGCATATCCTGGGGTCGGAAGCATCTGCAATTTGCTGGAATTGGATTTGCAGATGCATATCCTGGGGTCGGAAGCATCTGCAACTTGCTGGAATTGGATTTGCAGATGCCTGGTCGGGGTTGGAAGCATCCACAACTTGCTGGATATGAATTTGCAGATGCCTATCACCAAGTTGATATTAAGAATCCTACAACAATTGCGGTGGGATTGTTTTTTATGTCGAAAAAAGAGCAAAATGTTCTCGTGGACTTGCGGAGCATATTGTGCTAAAATATAACAAAGCATCACATTTCTTTTTGTTCTTTACAGGAAACTGTATCTTATTATCTTCGGCCGTTCGGTCGTAACAGAGAAATCAACCGTTTTCACACAGATCTGCGGGAAGTACTGTTGTATATCAAATATTCGAAGGAAAAAGAAAAACTGGTTGACCTGATCCAAACCGATGACGGATTTCAGAACATGAAGACAGAAACGGTAGTCATGCTGAATACACTTACTAACTCAAAACTGAAATTCAATGAAGAAAAGGAGGAAACAAGTATGTGTCTTGCAATTGATGAATTACGGGAGGAAGCAAAACAGGAGGGAATTGAATTTGGACGAAGAGAGTTGATTGAGAAAATGCTTATGAATCATGAAACTATGGACAAGATAAAAGAGTATACCGGTTATACTCAGGAAAAAATAGATGAGATAGCAAAGGAATTATCTGCTAGATAGAGCTTAAAAGACTGTTGTTATTAGCGGATTGAATAATAATAACAGCCTTTTTTTGTGTATTTTGGTGGTAGAACTTTAACGTATTGAATGATATGCTAAATAAGGATAAGTCTAATCAAAATGAAAAGACAAGAAACAGAACACGATATCTGTTGAAGGAGAAAAGTATGAAAAATATACTGAAAGTTCGAATGTTAGGTGGATTTACACTTGAATATAAAGGAAAAGAACTGGTCCTGGACCGTAACAATGTATCAAAGACCACACAGCTGTTTCAGTTATTACTTCTACACACACAGGATGGAGGAATCTCCAAAGCAGCACTCATCGATGCCCTGTATGGCCGAAGCGATGTCGAAAATAAAAACGGCAGCCTCAACAACACAATATTCAGGCTCCGAAAGCAGCTCACCGCAGCGGGGCTTCCGGAAAGCAGTTACATCAATATAAATGGTGGAATGTGTACCTGGGACCCGGATATCGAAACTTCAGTAGACGTATGCGACTTCAAGCAGACGATCGAATCAGCACGTCACGAAAAATCCCAAAAGACCAAAATGGAAATCTACGCCAAAGCATGGAAACTCTATACCGGAGAATTCCTCCCGGATATGATGGGCGAGGACTGGGCGGCAGTCGAAAACATCGCATGTCGAGATATGTATTTCGACTGTGTCGAAGAACTGTGCCACTACCTGAAAACCGAAGAAAAATTCGAAGAACTCTACCGTGTTGCACACAGCGCAGCCGAAATCTATCCATTCTACGACTGGCAGATATGGGAAATCGACAGCCTCATCGGAATGTCCCGCTACAAAGACGGCCTCGATGTCTACAAAAGAACAACCAAGCTGATGTTCGAAGAACTCGGCCTGTCACCATCCGCCGGAATGCTCGAGCGATTCAAACTCATGGGAGAGCGAACCTCACAGGCAGCAGGCGCAATCGAAGACATCAAGTACCGCCTCCGCGAAAAAGAATCCATCGAAGGCGCTTACTACTGCACCTATCCAAGCTTTGTGGACGTTTACCACGTGTTCGGCCGCATGATGGAACGAACCGGCATGTCCGTATTCCTGATGCTCTGCACCCTGAACTTTATAAATATCGAGACAGACGACGAAAATCAGAAATACTATTCAGAACTTCTCCGCGAGTCCATTCAGAAAGCAGTCCGTAAAGGCGATTTTTACACCCGATACAACATCCAGCAGTATCTCGTAATGCTGATAGGGATAACCCAGGAAAACTGCACACTCGTATCAAAACGAATCAACAAAGAATTCAACAAAAGACTCACCCGCCGCAAGAACGTATCAATCGACTACTACGTTGCTTCACTCGGTGAGGTCTGCAACGACTAAAACAAACAACATTAATAATTAATATAGAAGTAAAACTATTCATCCCGGAGATCCCCTCCGGGTTTTTTTGCGCCCGGAAATCTCCCGTCCCCCCAAATCTCAGCCCCCCTCGCAAATTATCAGAAACATTGTCGAAAAAATATGAAAAAATGTTCAAAAAGCAGAATCACGAAATAGTTGAAGAAATAACCCCGATGCTATAATAAAAATACTCTGAAATAAGTGCGTGTTATCGTGTGGTTAAAAACAAAAATACCGTGGTCGGATCTTGACGGAGGATACAGAACAGATGGAAAAAGGCAAAAAAAAACATACAGGGACATTTGTAATACATGTGAGTCACTGTGATAACGCCACATGGCAGGGCGAAGTGACCTGGGCGGAAGCCAATAAAAAGAAAAGTTTCAGGAGTGCACTTGAACTGATTAGATTGATTGATGGAGCACTGGAGGTGGATGAATGATGAAAGAAAAGCTCAACGTTTCTGCTTCCAATATCGTGAATGTCTGCATAGACAACATAGACGGAGTAGAAAGGTCCGGAAGATTTTACTGTTATTACAGTAAAGATCCTATATTCTTCCGAAGTATTCATGAACTCTTCCGCTATATGGAGCGATTCATGAACGAGCTGAACTTTCCTCAGTCATCAACAGAGCTGCGGACATACGAAGACAAACAGCAGAAACCAGCAAATGAAAAAAGAATCTCTTTTACAGAGGTCAGCAACCGCGAACAGATCCTTGAACAGAGAGGAAGCATAGACACCCTGGCTGTATATGTCAGATACCGTCAGAACGCTACATGGCAGGGAAGTGTCTATCATATGAAAAACAACGAGCGGGAAGATTTCAACAGCGAGCTCGATTTACTCAAAATAATAGAAAATTGTCAAAATAGTACTAAAAATGTTGCTGAAAGCGGCTGACGAAATAGGTGACGAAACAGTTCACCTGTTATAATGTCGTTAAATCTTAAATAAGTTGTACGTGAAGCAGTTAACGATAATTTTTTTATTATCATCATGCATATAATAGGGGATGTTAATATGAAAAGAGAAAATAATAAAAAATTCAAAAAAAGGAAACGGAATCAGAACAGAAGCCTGACATGTCGGGTGCTCAGTATGATGTTTGCAATCGTGCTGTTCTGCTCCACTGTATTAATAAATACAGACTATGTATCTCAGGCAAGCTCCTTCGATGACATGGTAGACATGGTAGAAGTTGAGGAGGATTCCGCAGCAGCTGATACATCCGAAGATACAGGAGACGATCTCGGCACAGATGTGAATTTTGAATCGGAATCGGAAGAGGGTTCGGCCGAAACATACAGCGAATCTGATGATTTCGGTTCCAGCGATGCCGACTTCTCATCAGGCGAGAACATGTTCACAGATGGAACATCCGAGAGCAGCGCTCCAGCTGAAGAAGCAGCACAGCCTGTAAGCTGTATCGTAAAGCTTAAAAATGAAACAATCGAGGTCAAGGCCGAAGCTCCTGCAGGTGTCCTTCCAAACGGAACACAGATGATCGTCAAAGCAGTCGAGAACAACACCGAAGATGCCGAGCTGACAGACCAGTACAACAAACTGGCAGCCAAGATTACAGAGCAGCTTCAGAGCCAGGGCAAAAACCTCGACGGCTTCCTTGCTTACAACGTATCTTTTACAGATGCAGATGGCAACCCGGTTGAACCGTCCGACAAAGTTACTTACAGCTTTATTTATAAAGAAGCTTCTTCACCGGAACTGACAGACCCGGCAGCATCTACAGTGACAGCAGCCATGATCAGAACCAACAAAGAAACTTCCGAACTGGAACTGACAGAGCTCAAAGCCGAAGAGGACAAGCTTACAGTTGAAACAAATGAAAGCAGACAGCTCACAAAAGCAGCTTTCCAGTCAGCAGCTACCGCAGCATATACATTTGTATGGAGCAGCACACCGGCAGCAGATGATAATGAAAACACTGAGAATAAAGAAGAAAACGGTGAAGTAAATAACGAAGAAGTTAATACAGACACCAACACCGAAAATACCGAAGAGAACGAAGAAGAAACCAACACAGAGAATAATGTAGAAAACTCTGAGGAAGAACAGAATCCGGAAGAAGCACCGGATCAGGAACAGACCAAAATGATCCGCGTCATCGCAGACGAAGTTAATCTTCGCGTAACTCCTTCCACAGAAGCAGAAGTGATTGCAACCGTAGATACAGACACTCAGCTTCCACTTATTGAAACAGTAACTGATGAAGATGAATTCACCTGGTACAAAGTTTCCTACGAAGAAGCAGAAGCTTATGTAAGAAGCGATATGGCGGAAGTTGTTGAGACTGAAGAGCAGGGTACAGAAAACGAAGATGCAAATGAAGAAGAAGCAGACGTTCAGGTCGAAGACGAAGTAACCTACTCTCAGACAATCGGCAATGTGGTTGTAACTGCAACAGCTGCAAAAGATGTTCTTCCAGGAAATGCAGAGTTTGTTGTAACTCCTATCGTACAGGAAACAGACCCTGACCAGTACGCAGAAACAGAAACAAAGCTTAATGAAAAAGCTGAGGAAGATGGATACGAAATCGCAGGTTTCCTGGCATACGATATTTACTTCCAGGACAGTGAAGGAAATAAAATAGAACCAGTTGATGGTTCCGTAAAAGTTTCCATGCACTACACAGAACCATCCGTACCGGCAACCGTATCAGAAATCAGTGTCGTATCTGTTGATGAAGAAGTTAATGAAGAAAAAAATACAAATATTGATGTCATGCATTTTGTTGAAGATCAGAATGGTAAAGTTCAAGACGTTGTTAATATGACAGAACAGGGACAGGCAAACGTTGAAACTACTACAGATGGTGAAATTCAAAAAGCAGAATTCAATACAGAGAGTTTTTCAGTATTTACAATCACATGGAAAAGAAAAAGCGGAAATATAGAAGAATTTAACTTTGACAAAATAATACATTTGGTAAGACAGAATGGACAGAATGGACAGAATGGTAGTACATATACTGATTTGAAGAATTCAGTAAATGCAACAAATAGTCTGGTTCTGGAAACAGAAGATACTAACCCGGTTCTATACATGAGCACTATTACATCAAGTGGAATAAATAAAGAAATGTATCAACTTTATGAAAGTGAAACAACATATCGCTTTATAGGCGCATACATTGCAACAACATCAAGAGATGAATATAGTCTGGTAGATAGCAATAAAGTAACGAAACTTATGGGAAGAAAAGAAAAAGATTCCAATAGTGGAGTTATGAAGTATCAGTATAAAGGAGATACAACTTATAGAAACCTGGAAATTGGTCAGACTGTTATATTTGTTTATTCAAATGCAGAACTAACAAAAAAGGCAAACCTTTATTCAGAAAACGGAATAACGTTATATGCATCAGGACAATCAACAGTAAATTTGACAAATATAGATATCTTATATACAACAAGTGCAAATGATATAATTCCGACAAGTGTAAAAGACAGTGACAAGAGATTGAGCGGAAATAACTATACATATGAACGTACAGTTGTAGGAATCGGAGAAGAATCAGTTGAAGTCAAAGCCCTAAGACGGGAATCAAGTTCAAGTAATTCACCAATACAGTATAGTGAAGATGGTGAAAACTGGATGGATGTTGGAAGTAATCCTGTGAAATTTATTTATACAGCAGATGCTAAAGGAGAGGTTCCAAAAACAATAAAGACAGCTGATACTAGAAATCTTATCAATATCAGTATGGCAAATTATTCTGAAAACCAGAATTATCAAGGTTCTTTTCAATTTGGTAGCGCAGATTATACAGGAAGTGAAGCGGTAAAACAGAATTTAGTAGAAGGATATCTTAAGGATGGATATCCGGTATTAAAAAATGGTAATGGTACATCATTAAACGGCCTTTTTGATGGTACCTGGGATAAGGTTATACCACATACATATGTTACAGGATTGAATCATCTGTTTTCATATGATTCAAGGACAGGAACATATAGCTATGATAGCGATAAGAATTATGCATATTATGATATTGATAGTAGTAGGAATACGGAAAAGAATTTTATAGTATATGAGAGAAGTAAAGACAAAGGTGAGGGAAATCGTCACGTTGCTTCATTCATGCCATATTCTTCTTGGGATGATGGTGCATCTCAGAATAAATTTGCTTTTGGTATGATGATATCTTTTGAGTTCTTACAACCGAAAAATGGTAAAATTAATGGACAGGATATGGTATTTAGTTTCTCTGGTGATGATGATGTCTGGGTATTTATAGATAACAAATTGGTGCTTGATCTTGGAGGTGTCCATGAGAGGGCAACAGGAAGTATCAATTTTGCAAATGGTGAAGTATACGTAAATAACCAGTCAAATCCAACATTAGGGAGTGTATTTAATAGTGATAGTGATACATTTGCAGATTATACCAGTCATTCATTGAAACTCTTCTATATGGAGCGTGGACGAGGTGATTCAAACTGTTCAATTAAATTTAATCTTCCACCAAGACCAACGAATTCTATTGAAATAGTAAAAAGTCTTGCAAATTCAGATAAAGAAAAGTATACAAGTACTGATTTTCAGTTCAAAGCATATCTTGAAGATGAAGAAGACAGAAAGCAGGAGCCGGTTCAGTATAATGCAATTCCAGAAGGAACACCATACAGAGTTAAGAAAAATGATTCTCTTACAGATGAAGTAAGATATGTGGGAGCAAATAATATATTTACTTTAAAGGCAGGAGAATCAGCGGTATTCGAGGGGATTGATTCAGGACTCCAGTTCTATGCGGAAGAAGTTGGTATCCTTTCGGATCAATTTGATAAGGTTGACATTACAGACTGGGAAGTAACATATCACGATTTGAATGGAAAGCTAGTTGAAACATCCAACGGTAAGGTACCAGAGCAAACTGAAACTTACTTGGCACAAAGTGAAGAGAAAACTGCTGGTAATGCAGCAAGGGTAGAATTTAAAAACACCTGTAATGTAAATAATTTGAGAAAACTAAGGATTACCAAGAAGATGAATGGGTTATCTACTACAGATAAATTCAGCTTTCAAGTATATCTTACAGGACAGAATAGGCAGTTTATCCCTTATGATGGAGGATATGAAGTCATACATAAAGATGGCACGAGTGTAAGTAGAGAGGGTAATCCTCAGGGAATAATACGTGACGTAGCACCGGATGAGACGATTGTAATTGATCAAATTCTTTCAGGAACCGAGTTCAAGGTAAACGAAATTGAACTAGATAATTCAAGATATGAGAAGCCGATAAAAGAAGTTAAAAAGGGTTTATGTGATGATGGTACAGTAACAGATTCTGACGGAAAGATTGCTTTGAAAAAGGATGCTCATGTAATAATAACAAACACATTAAAAGTAGATCTGACAGTTAATAAAGAATGGTCAGATAAAAATATAAAGCACAGTTCTATATATGCAGGACTTTATAAAGCGGATGGAACACCATTAAAATGTGTTGAACTGAATGAAGATAATCAATACAGATATGTTTTTGGAAATGTGAGTTCATCTGATTTGGTTTATGAGCTTAGACCGGTAACAGGAAATGAAAATGCAGAATTTACAATCAATAATAACGGATATGTCAAAGTAGAAGCAGATAAGATTATTGTGGCAAAAGCAAATAATACCGATACAAAATATAAAGTGTCTTATAAAAAAGAAGTATCAGAAGATGGAACAAAGATTACTCAGACAATTACAAATACAAAGATTGTTACAAAATTGAATCTGATAAAAGTTGAAAAAAATAATGAAAAAAATCTTCTGAAAAATGCAGAATTTGCACTTTATACAGCAAATGATAACTACACATATGAGGAAAGTAACCGGGTAACTGGCAATATCAAGACTGATTCGAATGGAAGAGCAACAGTGAATGGATTAGTTCCTGGAAAATATGTTCTGAAAGAAACAAAAGCACCAGAGGGATATTCACTTTCTGCCAATGTATGGCAGGTTCTAGTAAGGGATAATCAGTCAGTTGAAGTAACATTAAATGGAGTTCCTGTTGAAAAAAGCGATGATGGAGCATTTGTTATCGAAAACATTAAGCTCTACTCACTCCCATCAACCGGTGGCAGCGGAATTTACTGGTATATGATCGGCGGCATGGTACTTATGTCTGCAGCCGCATGGATCTTATATAAAAACAAATGCAGGGAGGTGCTGGGAAAATAATTGTAACGATTGATTTTTTCAGTGGCTCCTTGCCACAAAAAAACGTAATTATCCCGCATAAGGGAACAATAAAAAAAATGGGCAAAGCCCGATAATGAAAAGGAGACAAGATTATGAAGAAGATGAGAAAAATCTTTGCAGTGTTATTAACACTGGCCATGGTACTCGCAATGAGTATTCCAACATTTGCAGCAGAAGTTACAGAACCAGTTACTTCTTATTCTAGTAAAATTACAGTAACAGGTTTATCTTCACAGGAAGAAGAAACAGTTAACTTATATGCAGCAATTACATTAAATGTTGATAAGAACGAATGGATTGTAGCTGACTGGGCTAAAGATTATATTGGATTAAGTACTGATGGAAAAAAATATGAAATCACAAATGCTGAAGGGTTAGCAAAAGCAGTACCTGAAACTATAGCACCATTTCAGCAGAAACATGTTGTAGGTGAAACACAAGTAGAGTTTTCAGAAGTTCCTGTAGGTGCTTATGTTGTTACAGCAAGTGGTAATAAAATCACATATTCTCCTATGGTTGCAGAAACATACAACGATGTTGCAACTTATATGCAGGCAAAAAATGTGACACTTGTAGCTAAATCCTCAGGTTATGATGTGAAAAAAGAAGCAGCAGATGGTTTTGTAAAACGTGGAGAAGAAGTAACATTTACAATTACAACTACATTTCCAAGTTTTACTGTTGCTGATTCTGAAGATAACACTTTTAAAATCATTGATACACCAACTGGTCTGGATATTCAAGAGATTACATCCGTTAAGATTGGTGATACTTCATTAAAAGCTAATGAAGATTATACTACTAATAAAGCAGATGATGGTAAGTATACAATTGAATTTACCAAAAATACTATTGGAACAAGCAATACAAATGCAGGTAAAAAAGTTGAAGTACAGTATAAGGCAATTGTAACATCTGAAGAAGGATATACTAATACAGCTAATACATCCAGAAATGAAACTGAGATGGGTAAGACTGAAGTTAAAGGTTATACTGGAACAATTACACTTACTAAATACGCAGAAGACGGAAAAACGATTCTTAAAGGTGCAGAATTCAAGTTATACAAAGCTACAAAAGATAAAGTAAAGGAAGAAAATTCTGGAGTTTCAGCATTACGCTTTATCAAGTTAGGAGATGGCATTTACAAATTAGCATTAGCAGATAACGAAGCTACTTCAACAGATACCTTAGTTGCAGTAAACGGAACATTGACTGTAAAAGGTCTTGATGAAGGTACATATTGGTTTGAAGAAACAAAAGCACCAGAAGGATATTCTATCAATGTAGATGGTGCTAGTGCAACTATTAAAGAAAGCAAAGATAAAAATGTAACTGTACCAACTTCATTGAAAGATACCAAACTCTCCGCTCTTCCATCCACAGGTGGTATCGGTACTACAATCTTCACAATCGCTGGATGCCTGATCATGGTTACAGCAGCTGGCTTATTCTTTGCAAGCCGCAAAAGAACAAACAAATAATCATTCGTGATTGTTTATAACCAAATATCGAATCCGGGGCATCTGCCCCGGATTCATAAAAAAATAATACAACAGCAAGGAGAGCTCGGATGAAAAAAAAAGCAGGCAATTTAGTAATTGGCATCATATTTTTAGCTGGTTTGTCCTTGCTGCTGTATCCCTTTGTAGCCAATCAATGGAATAACTACAGACAGAAACAGTTGATCAGTGGTTATGAACAGGTGGTTTCTGATAAGGAAGCAGCAGAAGGAATTGACTATGATGCAGAGCGTAAAAAAGCAGAAGACTATAACGAAGCCTTACTTCCATGTGTTCTTCCTGACTCTTTTGCACTTGCAGAGTCAAGTGGAGTAGACCCGGTTTATATGAATACGCTGAACATCGCTGGTGATGAGATGATGGGAAGTGTAGAGATTCCTAAGATCAATATCAAAATCCCGATCTATCACACAACGGAAGAAGATGTTTTGAACAAGGGTGCAGGTCATCTGGAGGGAAGTTCTCTTCCGGTTGGAGGAGCAAACACACATGCTGTTATTTCTGCACACCGTGGACTTCCGAGTGCATCACTTTTTACAGATCTGGATCAGATGAAAGTAGGAGATCATTTTCTGCTCCATGTGTTAGATGAAACCTTATGTTATGAAGTAGACAAGATTTCGGTTGTTAAGCCGGAAGACACTTCTGCTCTTGCAGTAGAAGATGGGCAGGACTTAGTAACTCTTTTAACCTGTACTCCTTATGGAGTAAATACAGAACGACTTCTGGTTCGTGGTCACAGAGTACCTTATGTAGAAGAGGAAGTCAAAGAAGAGAAGACAGTGCTCAGTGGAAGTAGTCTTCACACAAATTATCTTCTTTGGGTATTTGTTGGTCTATCCGTTACCGCACTCTTTGTTTTTGTGTTATACTTAAAGGAAACAAAGCTGAAGAGGCGAACAAATAAAGGCGGTAAAAAATAGATTATGGCAAAAGAAAAGAAGAAAAAAGGTTCTATAGTTATCAACATATTTATCATATTACTTTTTATCGTCGGTGCGGGTATCTTTACTTACCCAACGATCAGTAATTACTGGAATGAGTACCGAAATGCGCAGCTTGTAACCAAGTACAATGAATCCGTCAGTGATCTGTCGGATGACCAGTACGAAAAGCTCTGGCAGGAGGCTGAGGAATACAACGCGGAGCATAAGGTCAATACGATCGTAGATGCTTTTAACGAAGAGGATTATGTTCTCAGTCATCCTTACGATGAGGTCCTTGATCCAAATGGTGACGGGCTGATGGGAAGTATCGAGATCCCCAAGCTGAATCTGACGCTTGCTATCTACCATGGTCTCAGTACCGAGGTTCTGGAAAAGGGTGTCGGGCATGTTGAGGGAACAAGTCTTCCGATAGGTGGAGCGAGCACACATGCGGTGCTGGCTGGACACAGGGGACTTCCGAGTGCAAAGATTTTTACGGATCTTGACCAGATGAAGAATGGAGATATTTTTCTGATCCATGTTCTGGGAAAGACTCTTGCATACAAAGTAGATCAGATTAAAACGGTTCTTCCGGAGGAATCTAGTGAGTTGGATATCATCGAGGGAGAGGATCATGTGACGCTGGTAACCTGTACTCCTTATGGAGTCAACACTCACAGGCTTCTTATCAGGGGAATCCGAACGGAGTATGTTGAACCGGAGGAGAAAGCTGAGGAGACACCAATCCAGCAGATCGCAAAGGTTGATCCGGTGAAGATTATGATCATTGGTCTTGTAGCTATGGTCATAATGATCATCATTGTTTATATAGTTATTCGGCGCAAAAACCGAAAAACAGAAGAGAGTAGCCGCAAAGACGAATAGTGATCACAGAAAATAACAAGGAGGCCGATCGTGGTGAAACAGAAGAAAAAGAAATTTAAAATGTGGAATAAGCTTTTGGCTTTCCTGGGAATGTTTGTCATGTTGACAGGCTGCCTGGCAGGAACGGTTCAGGCAGGTTCTTACGAAGCCGGAAAAAAGGGAAGCCTTAATCTGACGGTACAGCAGACGGATGAGGATGGCAAGACAACACCGCTGACAGGTGTCAAGTTAGAGCTTTACAGGGTTGCGGATGTTTCATTTGATGGAAATGTGCATTTTGTACTGACCAGCTCCATGCCATCTGCAGGATACGATTTTGATTCCTTCAAGAATGCAAGTGAATGGTATTCAGCAGCCGAAAAGCTTGCCGAGGTTGCAGCTGCTTCTTCAGTAAAGCCGGTTGAGGCTGTTTCGGATGAGCAGGGCAAGGTTGTTTACAGCGATATGGAAGAGGGAATGTACCTGGTAATCGGTGCAGCGGAGAGTTCCGTTAAGGTTACTCCAATGCTCTTAACAGTTCCTTTTGCAAGCACAGAGGAAGGCTGGATCTACGATGTACAGGCTTATCCAAAGGCAGAGAAGAGCAACACTGCAGGTATTATAGTTGAGAAGAGACTTTATCGTATTAATCCGAATACGTTTGAACTGGATGAAATAACTGCTGACGATGCAACTTACAAGGTTGGTCTTTTCCTTGATAAGGATGGTACGATCCCATATGGTGATGATTACATCAGAACGATCCATATCCAGAATGCACAGTCAGGCAAAGCTTCTTACAGTAATGTTCTTAGAGGTACCTATTATGTATTCGAGCTTGATGAGAATAACAAGGCGATCAAGCTGAATGATGAGGTGCAGATTGATAAAGAAAACAGCTTCCATTACAATGTTACGAATGCAGCAGACAAGGAAGACAACAGTGTTGTAGTGGATGACAATACGGTTGCTACAGATATTGCAGCTTATGTAAATAACATTTTTTCAACTCTTCCGGAAGGCTTCTTTGTAAATGGAAAGATCGAGATTACAAAGAACGTTGTAGTGGACGGTGTGAAAAAGACTGTAGACGACAAGTTCTATGCAACTGTATTTGATGATTCTGGTAAGGCGGTAAGCACCGTTGAACTGAAGCAGAATGATAAAGTTACTGTTACGGTTCCATTCTCAGAAGATATAAAAGATACTGTTACTTATGCAGTTAAGGAAACCGATAAGGATGGTAATGTACTCGATAAAGATTCTTTCGCATATGTAGTAAGTGGTGAAGGCAGTGTTAAGCTGAATGAGTCTGATCAGTATCATGGAAGCATCGAGATTACCAATACCAAGAAGGATGCTGCTGTAACACCTGGCGGAAGCAATGGTGGTTCTGGTACATCTAACGGTGGAAGTGATGCATCCAGCCATGGCGGAAGTGCAACAAGTCGTCCGGTTAAGACTGGTGACCCGATGAATCCGGTATTCTGGGGTCTGGTTCTTCTGGTATCTGTGATCGTGATCGCAGGTGGAGTAGTTGTTTACAAAAAGAGAAAACAGAAATAAAGTGTAAGACGTTTGACGGGAGTCTGGTGTAAACCGGGCTCTCGTTTTTTTCTTCTTATTTAAAGGGATTTTGTTGGAATGAGGGCTGTTTTGTGCTATAATAATCTTGTATTATTATGCCTATCTGGAAACCGGTGACTGCGAAAAATGTCGATATGTCGGTTTCCATTATAATGAATATAGAATGACAGGAGGAAGCAAATGGGCGGAGAGAATACAGAGTACGGCGCGGATCAGATTCAGATTCTGGAAGGACTGGAAGCTGTCCGTAAAAGACCTGGTATGTATATCGGAAGTACATCCAGCCGGGGTCTGCATCATCTTGTATATGAAATCGTGGATAATGCGGTAGATGAAGCGTTAGCAGGATTTTGTACTGAAATCCAGGTAACGATCAATCCGGATAATTCCATTACCGTAGTTGATAACGGACGAGGTATTCCGGTAGGAATCAATCACAAAGCAGGAATACCGGCAGTAGAAGTTGTATTTACCATTCTTCATGCGGGTGGTAAATTTGGCGGTGGAGGATACAAGGTATCTGGTGGACTTCACGGTGTAGGTGCCTCTGTAGTAAATGCACTGTCTGAGTGGCTGGAAGTTACGATCTGCCGTGAAGGTAAGAAATATCAGCAGCGTTATGAAAGAGGACATACTATGTATCCTCTGAAAGAGATTGGTGTCTGTGATTCTGAAGAGACAGGAACAAAGGTAACATTCCTGCCGGATAAAGAAATCTTTGAAGAAACTGTTTATGATTACGATATTCTGAAACAGCGTCTTCGTGAGATGGCGTTCCTGACAAAAGGTCTGCGTATCGTTTTGAGAGATACCAGAGCAGACCAGGAAAAAGAAAAAATCTTCCACTATGAAGGTGGTATCAGGGAATTTGTTACTTATCTCAACAGAAGTAAAGAAGCACTGTATCCAGAGGTCATTTACTGTGAAGGTGAAAAAGATGGTGTCATGGTTGAGGTTGCCATGCAGCACAATGATTCCTACACAGAGAACAGCTATGGCTTTGTAAATAATATCAATACACCGGAAGGTGGTACACATATCGTTGGTTTCCGTAATGCACTGACAAAGACATTCAACGATTATGCAAGAAAGAATAAGCTGCTTAAAGACAGTGAACCGAATTTAAGTGGTGATGACATTCGAGAAGGTCTGACAGCAATCGTAAGTGTTAAGATCGAGGAGCCACAGTTCGAAGGACAGACGAAGCAGAAGCTTGGTAACAGTGAGGCTCGTGGAGCTGTTGATTTTGTAGTCAGCAAACAGCTGGAGATCTTTCTGGAGCAGAATCCGACGGTTGCGAAGGCAACAGTTGAGAAATCAGTACTTGCGCAGAGAGCACGAGAAGCAGCACGTAAGGCAAGAGATCTTACAAGAAGAAAATCTGCACTTGACGGAATGTCTCTTCCGGGCAAGCTGGCTGACTGTTCTGACAAGAACCCTGAAAACTGTGAGATCTACATCGTAGAGGGTGATTCCGCGGGTGGTTCCGCCAAGACAGCACGTAACCGTGCCACACAGGCAATCCTTCCTCTCCGTGGTAAGATCCTCAACGTAGAGAAAGCCCGTCTGGACCGAATCTACAGCAACGCCGAGATCAAGGCGATGATCACAGCCTTTGGTACCGGAATCCACGAGGACTTTGATATCAGCAAGCTGCGTTATCACAAGATCATCATCATGACCGATGCCGATGTCGATGGTGCTCATATCGCAACACTGCTTCTGACATTCCTCTACAGATTTATGCCGGAACTGATCAAGCAGGGCTATGTATATCTGGCACAGCCGCCGCTTTATAAGGTCGAAAAGAATAAAAAAGTCTGGTACGCATACGATGATGCAGAGCTGAACAGCATCCTTGAGCAGATCGGACGTGACAATAACAATAAGATCCAGCGATACAAAGGTCTTGGAGAAATGGACGCAGAACAGCTCTGGGAGACAACCATGGATCCGGAGAAACGAATCCTTCTCCGCGTAACTATGGATGAGTCTGCAACTTCTGAAATTGACCTGACATTTACCACTCTTATGGGTGACAAAGTTGAACCAAGACGTGAATTTATCGAAGAAAACGCACGCTTTGTAGAAAATCTGGATATCTAGGAGAATAGAAAATGGAAGACAATATTTTTGATAAAATCCATGAGGTGGATCTGCAGAAGACCATGGAAAAATCTTATATAGATTATGCCATGAGTGTTATTGCCTCCCGTGCTCTTCCGGACGTCAGAGACGGTCTGAAACCGGTACAGAGAAGGGTGCTGTATTCCATGATAGAGCTGAACAACGGTCCGGATAAGCCACATCGTAAATGTGCCCGTATCGTTGGTGATACCATGGGTAAATATCATCCGCATGGAGACAGTTCCATCTATGGCGCACTTGTAAATATGGCACAGGACTGGTCAACCAGATATCCGCTGGTAGACGGTCATGGAAACTTTGGTTCTGTGGATGGTGACGGAGCTGCTGCGATGCGATATACAGAGGCACGTCTGAGTAAGATTTCCATGGAAATGCTGGCTGACATCAACAAAGATACGGTTGATTTCCAGCCGAACTTTGATGAGACAGAACGGGAACCGGTTGTACTGCCATCTCGTTATCCGAACCTTCTTGTAAATGGAACCTCCGGTATTGCCGTTGGTATGGCTACTAACATCCCGCCTCACAATCTGAGAGAGGTGATCAGTGCCGTTGTCAAGATCATCGACAATATCATTGAAGAGGACAGAGACACTACGATAGAAGAACTTCTTGAAATCGTAAAAGGTCCTGACTTCCCGACAGGTGCTACTATCCTTGGTACAAGAGGAATTGAAGAAGCATATCGTACCGGCCGCGGCAAGATCCGTGTACGTGCGGTGACAAATATCGAGACACTGCCGAACGGTAAATCACGTATTATCGTTACAGAACTTCCATATCTTGTTAATAAAGCCCGCTTGATCGAAAAGATCGCTGAGCTGGTACGAGACAAGAAAATCGACGGAATCACAGACCTGAATGACCATTCCAGCCGTGAAGGTATGCGTATCTGTATCGATCTTCGTAAAGATGCCAATGCGAATGTAGTCCTGAATCAGCTGTACAAGCATACACAGCTTCAGGATACCTTTGGTGTGATCATGCTGTGCCTGGTAGCAGTGAACGGAAGCCTTCAGCCGAAGGTACTGACGCTTCCTGAAATGCTTAAATATTATCTTGCACATCAGGAAGATGTTGTGACAAGAAGGACAAAATATGATCTGAATAAAGCACAGGAACGTGCGCATATATTAGAAGGTCTGCTGAAAGCACTGGATAATATTGATGAAGTTATCCGTATCATCCGTGGATCCAGAAGTGTCCAGGTAGCCAAGCAGGAATTGATGGACAGATTTGAACTGACAGATGTTCAGGCACAGGCAATCGTGGACATGCGTCTTCGTGCTCTCACCGGTTTGGAAAGAGAGAAGCTGGAAGCAGAATATGCAGAATTAATGGAAAAGATCCGTAAGTTGAAAGCAATTCTTGCAGACAGAAATACACTTCTTCGCGTTATCCGTGAGGAGATTCTTGCAATTTCTGAGAAATACGGCGATGACAGAAGAACAGCTATCGGATTTGATGCGTTTGATATTTCTATGGAAGATATGATCCCGAGAGAAAATACTGTCATTACCATGACAAAACTTGGTTATATCAAACGTATGACAGTAGATAACTTCCGTAGCCAGAACAGAGGCGGCAGAGGAATCAAGGGAATGCAGACGCTGGATGATGACTATATTGAAGAATTGATGATGACGACAACACATCATTATGTCATGTTCTTTACCAATACTGGTCGTGTATACAGACTGAAAGCGTACGAGATTCCGGAAGCAGGCAGAACAGCTCGTGGAACCGCGATCATCAACCTTCTGCAGCTGATGCCGGGAGAACGTATCACAGCAGTCATTCCGATCAGTAAGTTTGAAGAAGGTCAGTATCTGATGATGGCTACCCGTAAGGGTCTTGTTAAGAAGACTCCGATCCAGGATTATGCAAATGTCCGTAAGATTGGTCTGGCAGCTATTTCTCTGAGAGATGACGATGAACTGATCGAAGTTAAGGCAACGGATGACAAGAAAGATATCATCCTTGTAACGAAATACGGTCAGTGTATTCGCTTCAAAGAATCCGACGTCAGAAGTACCGGACGAGTATCGATGGGGGTTCGTGGTATTAATCTGCTTGATGGCGATGAAGTTGTTGCAATGCAGCTGAATACACAGGGATATTATCTGCTCGTTGTATCTGAAAACGGTATGGGTAAACGTACTTCTATCAGTGAATTTACCTGCCAGAACAGAGGCGGTAAAGGTGTGAAGTGCTACAAGATTACTGAGAAGACCGGTAATGTTATCGGAGCAAAAGCTGTCAATGAAGAAAATGAGATCATGATGATCACCACAGAAGGAATCATTATCCGTCTGCAGTGCTCTGATATCTCTATCCTTGGAAGAATTACATCAGGAGTCAAACTGATCAATCTTTCTGATGGAGTAACGGTTGCAAGCTTTGCGAAAGTCCGTGAAAAAGAAGAAGATAAAAATTCTGAAAAGACAGAGGAAAGCTCTGAAAATGTCTCCACAGAAGAGAACAGTAACGAAAATACAGACAGCACAGAGGAATAAGAATCATGGATAAGGAAAATGCGGCAACAAATGTCAGACGCAGATCCGGTTCAAGTGCATCCGGACGTTCAAAATCCGCATCAGCGAGAAGAAAAACGCAGACCAGACGTAAAACTTCAGGAACCCGGCGTAAAACTTCCAGAGGTTCTGATATAGCTGCAGTGATTGCCAGATTACCGAAACCGGTTCTGGCAGGCGCTGTTGCGCTGATCGTTTTGATCATTATCATTGTATTTGCTGCAAAGGGATGCGGAGTCAGTCATAAGACTCCGGAAAGAGTAGTCAGAACTTTGATCGAATCTTACACAGGTGGGAATGAGAGCAAAGTCAAAAAATGCTATGGTGTATCCAAAGCAGATGATACTCTGCAGCAGGAGATGGATGCGACTGTGAAATATTTCAGTGCATTTGAGGCTGAAAAAACAGAAATCACACAGTGTGATAAAATCTATCAGGATGGTAATT
>ENA-OQHL01000134-OQHL01000134.1-human-gut-metagenome-genome-assembly--contig:-NODE-134-length-60177-cov-5.145246_pt1 | contig 60177 bp, 57 predicted proteins | sample MGYA00242565_ERZ504723 | MGnify/ENA primary metagenome ERZ504723 (study PRJEB26092, sample SAMD00036211) | human gut metagenome | host: Homo sapiens | study: EMG produced TPA metagenomics assembly of... | reverse complement strand
GTATTATGCTGCTATTTTAGATCCCGTAATCAAGACTGTTCCAGTCAACCGTCTTAAGAATTTCTTTGATCTTATTCAGTTCTGACCGGTAGATTTCAGGATTGATTTTCAAAATCGTCGCATACAGAGTTAATTCACGCTCACTTGTATAGATATAGTCATGTGTTTTTGTGTACTCATCATAATTCTCTATGATATAGGAACCAAGGCCACTGTCAACTCCGTAACACAGTGCCAGATCCATTCTGCTGAAATGGATTTTCTCCGCAACTTCCGGTGATAATATCTTTTTAAATCCATAGAAGTTATCAATATAATAATCTAAAGAGGCATTTCCAATTGGACTTTCAAGAAAAAATCTCCGATATTTGATATTATGAAATATCTTATACCATGTAAAAAGTTATTTAACATGAACGCCTGGTATGGATTGCTGCAGTCAGCATAGCGAGAAACTTCTTCCACGATCTTAGCAGCTGTTTCTTGAAAAAGAATGTTTCGTATTTCCTCTTTTTTCTTAAAATGGTAATAAATGGACTCCGACAGAATCCCTGTTGCCTGTTCAATATCTTTGTAAGTCGTATTGTCATATCCATTTTCAAAAAACAGGATTCTGCATGCATTTAAGATCTCATCTTTTATAAGTTCACTTGTTCTATGTGTTGGCATAATTCTCCTTTGGAAGTTTATATTCCCGCGAGCAGCGAGCCAAGCGGACATGCTTGCGGCGGGGTCTTTGACTTAGGAATAATATATATTTCCTGAAGCAATCAGTTACTTATGTGATTATATACAAATACTTTAAATTTTGCAATGCATCTTCCTGTTGAATTTAAATATATAACTGTATATTTTGACGAAAACAAGATTGACAGAACGAATGACTTGTGATAATATTAACGCAACAAATTTAGTCATGACTAAGAATTGTGTGCATACAAAGATTATACACATACAAAATAGGAGGAAATCATGAATTATCAAAAACTATTTGAAAAAGGAAGAATCGGTTCCATGGAGTTGAAAAGCAGGATTGTCATGGAAGCGGCCGGAGTCAATCTGGTAGTTTAATGGAGAACTGAATGACGAGATTATTCGGTATTTTGAGGAACGTGCGAAGGGTGGATGTGCATTGATCAGCCCCGGTATTACGGTAGTTGATGAGATTGCCGGAATCGCACAAAGTATTCAGCCATGGGCTACGAATGAGAAATATCTTCCGGGTATGGTGAAGTTCGCAGATGCAATGCATCGGTATGACACAAAAGCAATTATGGAGCTTGGACATCCGGGAAGAGAAACGGTAAGCGCAATTAACAATGGAAATCAGCCTGTCGCGCCAAGTGCGATTCCGTGTCCGGTCGTACAGGAGATGCCGCATGAACTTACGAAAGAAGAGATTGCAGTAATTGTAAGCAAATTCGCAAGAGGAGCTGAATTATGTAAGCGTGCAGGAATAGATGGTGTGGAATTGCATGCTGCACATGGTTATCTGATCCAGCAATTTATGAGCCCGTGGAGCAACAAGAGAATGGATGAGTATGGCGGAAGCTTTGAAAACAGAATGCGATTTGTGACAGAGATAATACATGCGATACAGAACATCTGCGGCAGAAGATACCCGATCCTTGTCAGAATGGTAGGTGACGAGTTTGTGGATGGCGGTCTGCATCTTGATGAATGTGTAGAGATCGCCAGATATCTGGAAAAACTCGGTGTGGCTGCGCTGGATGTTTCCTGTTCAACATATTTAACAGGTAAGACACATTGCGAATCTCAGTTCTATACAGAAGGATGGAGAAAAAATCTTGCTAAGACAATTAAAGCCAATGTTTCCATACCGGTTATCGGAACCAACACGATTAAGCATCCGCAGACCGCCGAGGCATTGCTTCAGGAAGGCGTCAGTGATTATGTCGGAGTGCTTCGCAGTCAGATTGCTGACCCGCAATGGGGAATCAAGGCAAAAGAAGGAAAAGAAGATATGATACGTCCTTGTATCGGCTGTCTTGATTGTATGCTCAAAGATGGCATGGGATTACCGGTTACCTGTCCGGCAAATCCATGGAACGGACGTGAGACCATTTATAATGAGAATACCATATTCAAGAACGGAGAAGGAAGAAAAGTGGTTGTAATCGGCGGAGGACCGGCCGGTATGCAGGCGGCTCTCATTCTTGCAAAGCGCGGATTCAAACCGGTTCTTTTTGAAAAGCAGGATCGCCTTGGTGGAACGATGGTCGCTGCCGGAGTTCTCCCGCGTAAGACCTATATGCGTGAACTGATCGAGACATTGAGAAAAGAAGTCGCTGCAGCAGATATAGAAGTACATCTGAATCATGAGGCAACTCCGGAAGAGATCCTTGCGATGGATGATGTATATGGGGTTATGGTCGGTTCCGGCGGACAGCCAATCATACCGCCGCTGGAAGGTATTGATCAGAAAAATGTCTACAAAGCAACGGACGTGCTCCTTGGAAAAGTGAAACTGGATAACCAGAAAGTAGTAGTGGTAGGCGGAAGTGATACTGGACTTGAAACAGCAGAATTCCTCTGTGAACAGAATCAGGTGACATTAATAGAGATGATGGATGCAGTTGGCGTGCAGCTGTTCGCTTTTCCATTAGAGGATCTGCTTGCAAAACTGGATAAGAACGGCGTATCCGTTCAGACAAGTACGATGCTTAAGGCAGTTAATCCGAATTGTATTGAAGTTCATAAAGCAGTTGAGAACAAGGATGAAAAAATTACAGCAGATGCAGTTGTTCTGGCACTGGGTGTTCGTCCATATCGTCAGGACTGGAGTAGGGTGGAAGAAAAAGTAGAGAAATTTACATTTATTGGTGATTCCAATGCACCAGGAAATATCTCAAAGGCTATGAAGAGCGCTAACGATAAAGCATTTGTTCTGTAGTCAGAATTCTGGCAGAACATGCTGCTTGTGATATATGAAAGGAGAAATATATGAAAAAAGTAGCATTAGTAACAGGAAGCAGTCGAGGATTTAGGACGCGCACAGGCGATTCGTCTTGCAAAACTGGGATATGATGTAGCCGTTAACTTTGTACAGGATTCATCGGCTCCGAAGGCACAGGAAGTGCTGGATATTATGAAGAAGGAATATGGTGCAGACGGCATTGCCATTCAGGCAGACGTAGCAGATTATGCACAGTGCGAGAAACTTGTCCATGCAGTTATTGAAAAATTCGGCCACATTGATGTACTGGTCAATAATGCAGGTGTGAATGTCGACAGGCTTTTTGTTGAGACACCTCTGGATGATATCCGTCGTGAGATCGATGTAGATTTCCTGGCACACATCTATATGAATAAGCTTGTTGTTCCATACATGCAGAAGCAGAAGAGCGGCTGTATTGTCAATATCTCATCCATCTGCGGATGGAAACCTACTCCGTGGCAGGTCGTATATTGCGGCGTAAAAGCAGCTGTAATGGGTATGACAAGAGCAATGGCAGCAGAACTTGGCGCAGATGGTATCCGTGTAAACGGTATTGCACCGGGATTCCACATTACAGATATGACCATGCATGATCCGGAAGAGGTAAGAGAAGAACAGAAACAGCTTACGCCACTGGGACGCTTTGGCACACCGGAAGATGTTGCAGATGGACTGGAGTGTATTGTCAATACAGAGTTCATGACAGGTCAGATTATCTCTCCAAATGGCGGACTCTGGATGCACTAATATTGATCGAAATACATATCGGAGGAATGAGATGCTAATTGAGAAACAGCAATTGTGACGGGGGGATCTAAAGGAATCGGCGGTGCGCTTGCAACACGTCTGGCTTCTATGGGATATCATACAGTATTGAATTACTATGGAGCACCTGCAGAAAAGGAGATGGCAGAGGAGCTGATTGCTGAGAATCATAAAAAATATGGGACTGAAGGTATTGCGGTAGAAGCAGATGTGTCTGAGTTCTCCAACTGTCAGAAGATCGTGGAGGCTGCAGTCAACAGATTCGGTTCCAGAATCGATGTTCTTGTTAATAATGCGGGAATTATTAAAAGACAGGATGCAATTGAATTCACAGAGGAGAATTGGGATTCGGTAATTCAGGTTAATCAGAAAATGGTATTCTTCTTAAGTCAGGCATTTGCTAAGCAGCTTATGAAGCAGGGAGAAGGCGGAAAGATAATTAATGTATGCTCAATGCTTTCATATCAGGGTGGAATAAGAGTTCCGTCATACACAGCAAGCAAGAGTGCAATTATAGGCTTAACAAGAGCGTTAGCCAATGAATGGGCAAAGTATAACATTAATGTAAATGGAATTGCGCCAGGATATATGGCAACTAATAACACAGCACAGTTAAGAGATGATGCCGACAGAAGCGAAGCTATTCTTGACAGAATTCCAGCAGGCAGATGGGGCACACCACAAGATATGGAAGGTGCAGTAATATACCTTGCATCTAAAGCCTCAGACTACGTCAACGGCTTTACCCTGGCAGTAGACGGCGGCTGGTTGGCAAGATAAAACAAAAAATTATGAAATAGCTATTAAAAGAGCTTTCCAATTAAAGGAAAGCTCTTTTTTGCTTATAGACTTAGACTTATATACCAAAATGGGACTTATAGGACAAAATGTGTTGATAAAAACCTCAACTAAAAAACAGGCAGACTTTAACGAAGTTTAGATGTTAAAGTCTGCCTGTTTCCTCATAATTAAACATATTTAATCCGTGTCGATATCTCCCTTTATTTGGTAAGCACATTTTTAAAATATTTTAACATAAACATTTTACGATAATTATTTAGTATTCGCATAATTTCGCTAATTACATTTTACATTCTGCCATACTCAGTTGTGCAGCTTTACTATATTGCAAGCTGGGTGCTTTTGCAGCCGTCGGCATTTAGCGGCTGTATTTTAGCCGCTTACGTGTCCGCTACGGCTACAAGCAGCGAGAGCGTGCCCAGCGGTAATATAGTAAAACTACACAACGTCCGTATGAGCCTAGTACACTATCCTGCACTTATTTCTATCTACATGCTCCATAATAAATCCGCCCACATTCTTCTTGATATTCTCAGGCATATCATTACTATTAAGCATTACAACCATTTGCTTCCCATTAAACAACATATAATATCCATATTTGAAATATACAGTTGTGAATTGTTCCCATTCGTAAGTATATATTAAATTATGGTCTGGGATATCAGCAAGTATCGCGTTATCCATTAATGTTATTGTGCAGGGAGCATCTTCTGATGAATCTCTGTGCTTCAAGTGGTAATTAACGCTTGATTTGAACTGGAATGCAAATATGTATATAGGATAGAACCAGCATATTGCATATATAATTAATAAAAATGTGTTGTATCTGCCAGAGGCAAGCATAATTATTGAGATAACGGCAGGAACCCACGAAAGTATAAGTTCGACAGGGTTTCTTAAAAATCTGTTCCAGAATACAATCTTTTTGTAATCATTGCCTGAAGCTTTCAGGGTAGTATTATATTTGTAAATATTATCCATAAATTCTCCTGTTCTTACATAGTAATGTGCTGCAATATTTTAATTAAGTGTTCTGCATACACCAGTTGGAAAACACTTGCAGAATGAGTTTATAAAATCTGCATAAAAACATAATATTCATAATATCACGCATAGTTTAATAAAACAATTAAAAATTGAATTTCATTTCGTATGTAATTTAAAAAATATATAAAAACAGTTCCCAAACTGGTATAAATATTATATAATTAGTCTATGTAAAACATTCTGGAGGCAGGAGTTTTGGGAGAGACTAATAAGAAGTTTGAAGTGTTGTCAGAGTTGATAGAAAGCCTTGAGTCAAGAGATACATTTCAGCATACAGTAGAACTAATATTACATAAGACTATAGCATACATTAATGCTGATTGTATTGCATTGCTTCAGAAGGGTTCAGATGATGAATGGACAGTAATTGCATCTGAGGGTGAATGTATAGAGGAAGCTAAGAAATGCGATGTTATGGCACTGAATGGTGAGAACAGCATAAGCGTTCCTATTAGGATTAATGACATAGATGCTATGCATTTTGTCATATATGATAAGAACAATATAAAGCTATGGTCCGATAATGAGGACAATATGCATTTTATATATGATGTTACAGGTATTATTCAGAGTATTGCCCAGATGAGAGTAACTAATAATTCACTGCTTTCATCATATGAAGTCTTAAAGGATATTCTTAATAACATAGGTTCAGGTATTATTGTATGTGATACTGCTACAGGCAATATTCTGTTTGAGAATAAGGTGGCGGCTGAGTCGAAGGAGATTAAAGATACAATAAAAGAATGTATGCAGGATATTCTTGTACCGGCAGAAGAAGATGTAGAGAAGACACTTGAAGAATATATTAATAATGCTGAGGGCAATAATATTGATGGATATTATGATTTTTCTGATTATACAAGAGAATACATAAGACCTGTGGAGAAGTATAATGCTGAGTCAGGTCTGTGGTTTGAAGTAAGATTTACCAAGCTTATATGGATAGATGCAAGTGAGGTAATTGTATGTACAGCCTCTGATATAACACAGAAGAAAAAGAATCAGCAGAAGATTGAATTTCAGGCACATAACGATTTCCTTACCGGTCTTTATAATCGTATGAAGTGTGAGTCAGACTTAAAGACTATAATTAACGAAGCTGTAAGAGATGGTGTTAAGGGGGCGGTTTTGTTTATCGACCTTGATGATTTCAAGCACATTAATGATGGTCTTGGACACCAGTATGGAGATATTCTTTTACAGCAGATTGCGGCAGGACTTCAGAGTATAGTAGGTCTTAGAGGCAGATGTTACAGAATGGGTGGTGACGAATTTGTTGCCATAGTAATGCCTGATATGTTCCTTGAATTAGAGAGAATTGCCAATAAGGTTAAAGAGATATTTAACAAACCGTGGTATCTTATGGAGACAGAATATTTCTGTACTATGAGTATGGGTATTGCGGTATTTCCAGATGACAGCAAAGATGTACACGAGATTATCAGAATGGCTGATATAGCAATGTATGAGTCTAAGAAGAATGGTAAGAATGGATATTCTTTTTATGATGTGTGCAACAAACAGAATTCTGTAAGACGCCTTGATATTGAAAATAATATGCGGCAGGCTGTTGCGACAGGAATTGATGAATTCGTTGTATTCTACCAGCCTGTAGTTGATATTAACACAGAGGAATGTGCATCGTGCGAAGCACTGGTAAGATGGGACAGTAAGTCGCTTGGATTTATGGGTCCGGGTGATTTTATTCCGCTTGCTGAATATCTTGGACTTATAACTTCAATTGGTGATTATGTTCTTGAGGAAGCTTGCAGACAGTGCAGATACTGGAATGAACATGGTATGCCGGATTTCCATATCAATGTTAATCTGTCGGTTGTCCAGCTTCTTCAGAAAGATATAGTAGATACAGTAGCTAAAGTGCTTAAGAAGACAGGAGTTAATCCTAGGAATATCGTGTTGGAGATTACAGAGAGCTTTGCTATTAATGATATGGACAGGGTTCTTAATATAATTAATGGCATAAGAGAATTAGGACCAAAGATAGCTCTTGATGATTTCGGTACAGGATATTCATCACTTAACTACATTAAACAGCTTCCTTTTGATATTATTAAAGTTGACAAGACATTTATTGATGATATAACGGAAGATGAGTATGCACAGGCATTCATTAAGCTTATAGTTGAATTGTCTGCTACTATAGGAACTAAGATAGTTGTAGAAGGTGTTGAGGATAAGAGCCAGTTAGATATATTAAGAGAGCTGGGTGTTGACTTCATACAGGGATACTATTATGGTAAACCTGAACCTGCTTACGAGTTTGAAAGATTAAATTTTAAGGGGAGGATTAATATATGAGAATGTTGATTAAGAACGGAAGAGTTATTGACCCTGCAAGTAACACTGATGACATTAGGGATATTCTTGTTGAAGATGGGGTTATAGCAGAAGTGGCAAAGGATATTGACAAGGCAGCAGATACAGTTATTGATGCTAAGGGCTGTATGGTTATGCCAGGACTTGTGGATTTACATGTACATTTCAGAGAACCAGGCTTTGAACATAAGGAAACAATAAGAACTGGTGCAAGAGCTGCGGCAAGAGGTGGATTTACAACAGTGTGTCCAATGCCTAATACTAAGCCTGCAATTGACAGCGTTGAGATGGTTGAATACATAAAGAATAAGTCAGAAGAAGTAACAGATATTAATATTCTTCCTATAGCAGCTATGACAGCAGGTCAGGACGGAGAGTATATAACTGATTATGAGAGGCTTTATGAGGAAGGAGCTGTAGCAGTAAGCGAGGATGGGAAGTCTGTTATGAATGCTAGAGTAGCAAGACAGGCTATGAGGCTTGCGGCAGAAGTAGGAATACCGGTATTTGCACATTGTGAAGATAAGGATCTTGCAGCAAGGGGAGTTATGAATGCCGGCAATAAAGCAAGAGAACTTGGATTTTACGGAATTATGAATTCTGTAGAAGATATTATGGTGGCAAGAGATTTACTCCTTGCTAAGAATACGGGTGCCAAGCTTCATATATGCCATGTTTCAACAGAGGACAGCGTAAGAATGATAGCGGCAGCCAAGAAAGAAGGTCTTGATGTTACAGCAGAGGTAACGCCACACCATTTAACACTTACAGAAGATGATATTAATGAAGATGATGCTAACTACAAGGTTAATCCGCCATTAAGAACTAATAAGGATAAAGATATGCTTATTAAGGGCCTTAAGGACGGAACAATAGACATAATTGCAACAGACCACGCACCACATCATCTTACAGAGAAAGACAGAGGTTTTGTAGAAGCACCATTTGGAATATCAGGTCTTGAAACAGCTGTTGCTATTATAATGACAGATCTTGTTAAGAAAAATGTTATTACACCTCTTGAGATGGCAGATAAGATGAGTTATACACCTGCTAAGATTATCGGTATAGACAAGGGAACACTTCTTGTTGGCAAGACTGCTGATATTACTATAATTGATCCGGATGCAGAGTATGTTATAGACAGTAAGACATTTGCTTCAAGAGGCAAGAACACTCCATTTAACGGCAAGAAGGTAAGTGGTGAGATTAAGTATACAATAGCTGGTGGTAAGATTGTATATTCTAATATCAACGGAACAGAAGTTATTATTGATAAAGATGTTCCAAAGTTGTAATATAAGATAGATTAATTGATATGTAAGGAGAATATAGATGATTAACAAATTAGTTGACAAAATCGTTAAGACAAATGCACCTGTAGTTGTAGGCTTAGATCCTATGATGAAGTATATTCCAGAGCATGTTCAAAAGGAAGCTTTTGAGCAGTATGGAGAAACTCTTGAAGGTGCGGCAGAAGCTATCTGGCAGTATAATAAGGCAATCATTGATAATATATATGATATTGTACCAGCAGTTAAGCCACAGATTGCTATGTATGAGCAGTTCGGTATTGAAGGACTTAAGGTGTTTAAGAAGACTGTTGATTATTGTCACGAGAAGGATATGGTTGTAATCGGTGATGTTAAGAGAGGCGATATAGGTTCAACATCTGAGGCTTATGCAGTAGCACATCTTGGAAAGGTTAAAGTTGGTTCTAAGCTTTTAACACCATTTGATGAAGATTTTGCAACAGTTAATCCATATCTTGGTTCTGACGGAATTAATCCATTTATTAAGGTATGCAATGAAGAAGACAAAGGTATATTTATCCTTGTAAAGACTTCTAATCCTTCAAGTGGAGAATTTCAGGATCAGCTTATAGACGGCAAGCCATTATATGAGCATGTAGGTGCTAAGGTTAATGAATGGGGAAGCCAGTGTATGGGCGATACTTATAGTAATGTAGGTGCGGTAGTTGGTGCTACATATCCAGAGATGGGTAAGGTATTAAGAAAGGTTATGCCAAAGGCTTATATCCTTGTTCCTGGTTACGGGGCACAGGGTGGCAAGGCTGAAGACCTTACAGCATTCTTTAACCCAGACGGACTTGGCGCGATAGTTAATAGTTCAAGAGGAATTATAGCTGCATATGCTAAAGATGAGTATGCTAAGTTTGGAGCTAAGAATTTCGGTGAAGCTTCAAGACAGGCAGCTCTTGATATGATTGCAGATATTAATGGAGCACTTGGAAAGTAAATAATTATTATAATAAGCGGCAGTACCACTCAGCAACAGACTGGTAATGCCGCTTTTATAAAGAATGGAGATAATATTGAGAACTTTAATTAAGAATGGACATATAATAGATCCGGCAAGACATATGTCATATAAGGCAGATATTCTTGTGGAAAATGGAATAATAAGCGGTATAATACAGGTAAAAGCATTTGATGTGCCTGTATCCGACATAGCTGTAGATGAAGTAATTGATGCAGAAGGTCTTGTGGTAGCACCGGGTCTTATAGATACACACGTTCATTTCAGGGATCCAGGTTTTACTTATAAAGAAGATATTAATACAGGAGCTGCGGCAGCTGCGGCAGGAGGTTTTACAACAGTTCTTTGTATGGCTAATACTAATCCTATAGTAGATAATAAAGAAACGCTGCAGTATGTAATAGATAAGGGAAGAACTACGCCGATAAATGTATATTCAGCTGCGGCAGTATCTAAAGGCTTTAAGGGAGAAGAACTTACTGACTTTACGGAACTTAAGAATGGCGGGGCACTTGTATTTACAGATGATGGTATTCCACTTAAGAGTGAAATGCTTGTAAAGGAAGCTATGCAGAAAGCTAAAGAGCTGGATATGCCGTTAAGTTTTCACGAGGAAAATCCTGCATATATAGAACAACAGGGAATTAATAAAGGCGTTGTATCAGACAAGCTTAATATAGGTGGAGCACCAGCCTGCTCAGAGTATATGATGGTAGCACGGGATTGTATGCTTGCACTTGAAACCAAGGCAACAATATGTATACAGCACATAAGCTCAGCGGTATCAGTAGAGCTTGTAAGGACAGCTAAGAAGCTGGGAGCAGATGTACATGCAGAGTCTACTCCACAGCATTTTTCGCTTACAGAAGACATTGTGCTTGAGAAAGGCACACTTGCAAGAGTTAATCCACCAATAAGAACAGAAGCTGACAGGCTTGCTGTAATTGAAGGCCTTAAGGACGGAACAATAGACATAATTGCAACAGATCACGCACCACATAGCAAGGATGAGAAAGCTAAGGAGTTCAAGGCAGCACCGAGCGGAATGATAGGGCTTGAAACATCACTTGCACTTGGAATTACTAATCTTGTAAAGAAAGGCTATTTAACACTTGAGGAACTGCTCACTAAGATGACAGTTAATCCAGCAAAGCTTTACAAAATGGACAAAGGCTGTATTGAGGCTGGAAAGATAGCTGATTTGGTTATATTTAATCCAGATGAGGAGTGGGAGGTTACAGAGAATTTCGTATCGAAAGCTAGTAATTCACCATTTATCGGACAGAAGCTTTATGGTAAAATAAAATATACTATATGCAATGGAAATGTTGTATACAAGGATTTGAAATAATTAATTAAGAATGGAGAATACATATGTCATACAGAGAAAATGCATTAATAATTAAGACTTCGTGTTTAGCCGAAGGCATATATGAAATGTGGTTAAAGACAGATAAGATGGCAGGAGAGGCTGTACCGGGACAGTTCATATCGGTATATTCTAACGATGGAGCAAGACTTCTTCCAAGACCAATAAGCATATGCAGAATAGATAAAGATAATTTAAGGATTGTATACAGGGTTGCTGGAAAGGGGACAGAGGAGTTCTCTAAGATGAAGGAGGGGGAATATGTTAATATTCAAGGACCTCTTGGCAATGGATATGATATTAAGTCTATTATGGAATATGTAAAGAATGTCACAGGAAATGATTGTGCTGACACAGAGTTAAAGGCAATTCTTTTTGGTGGTGGAATTGGTGTTCCTCCAATGCTTGAGCTTGCTAAGCAGCTCGAATGTAAGAAGCAGGCTGTACTTGGTTACAGAAACTCACAGATGTTTTTAAAAGATGAATTTGAGCAGTTTGCTGATGTATATGTTGCAACAGAGGACGGAAGTGCTGGAACTAAAGGTAATGTATTAGATGCAGTAAGAGAGAATAACTTAACAGCAGATGTAATATTTGCCTGCGGCCCTACACCAATGTTAAGAGCAATAAAGGAATATGCGGTAAGCAATAATATCGCCTGTTTCGTATCCTTAGAGGAAAAAATGGCTTGCGGAATAGGAGCGTGCCTTGCCTGCGTATGTCAGTCAACAGATATTGATGACCATTCAAAGGTTAAGAATAAGAGAGTATGTAAAGAAGGCCCTGTATTCAATGTTAAGGAGGTAGAGTTATAATGGCTAATAGAGTAAATCCAATTAATCCGGCAGACGTTAATATGAAAGTAAATATTGCGGGAGTTGAATTTAATAATCCTGTTACTGTTGCCTCAGGAACATTTGGTTCAGGTATGGAATATTGTGAGTATGTAGACCTTAATAAATTAGGTGCGGTCACAACTAAGGGTGTGGCAAATGTACCTTGGCCGGGCAATCCAACACCTAGAATAGCAGAGACTTACGGTGGAATGATTAATGCAATCGGACTTCAAAATCCGGGGCTTGATACATTTGTAAAGAGAGATATTCCATTTCTTAAGCAGTATGATACTAAGATAATAGTAAATGTGTGTGGAAAGACAGAAGAAGATTACGTTGATGCTGTGGAAAAGTTAGGCGAACAGCCAGTTGATATGCTTGAGATTAACATATCCTGCCCTAATGTAAAAGAGGGTGGTATTGCTTTCGGACAGGTTCCAGCTTCAGCAGAGCGTATTACAAAGGCGGTAAAAAAGGTTGCCAGGCAGCCTGTAATTATGAAGTTAAGCCCTAATGTGACAGATATTACAGAGATGGCTAAAGCTGTTGAGGCAGGTGGTGCTGATGCGGTATCCCTTATTAATACATTAACAGGAATGAAGATTGATATTAACAGAAGAACATTTGCAGTTGCCAATAAGACAGGCGGTCTTTCAGGTCCAGCTATAAAGCCTGTTGCAGTAAGAATGGTATATCAGGTTGCCAATGCTGTAGCACTTCCTATTATTGGAATGGGTGGAATTGCCAATGCAGATGATGCGCTTGAGTTTATTATGGCAGGTGCGACAATGGTATCAGTTGGTACAGCTAATTTTAATGACCCTCTTACAACAATTAAGGTTGTGGACGGAATAAGAGATTATTGTGCTAAAAATGGAGTAGCAGATATTAACGAGCTTATTGGCTGCGTTAAGTAAAATTATAATTTAACAAAGACTTTACATAGATTTCTTGTAGCAGTGGTATTGCATTTTACATACCACTGCTATTCTTTTATCTGTCGATAAGACATAGACCTTTAAAAAGAAAAGTGAGGAAAAAATTTATGAGAAAGATGAATTTTAAGAAAAGTGCAGCTGTAATTCTTAGTACAGTATGTATGGTAACAGCACTTGTTGGCTGTGGAAACAGCAGTGCAGATAATGGAGCAGATGCAGACTCTAACCTTAGTGGAAGCATAACAGCAGCAGGTTCATCAGCATTAAAGCCACTTGTTGATGATGCGGCAGACCTTTTTAACGAAAAATATCCAGATGTGAACATAACAATCGATGCAGGTGGTTCTGGTGAAGGACTTAAGCAGGTATCAGAGGGAACAGTTAACATTGGTAACTCTGATGTAGAGGCAGCAGAAAAGCTTGATGCAGCTAAGGCAGCAGAACTTGTAGACCATAAGGTATGTGTAGTAACAATGGCACCTATTGTAAACAAGGACGTAACAGCAGGTGGTGTTAAGAACCTTACAAAGGCACAGCTTACAGATATTTTTACAGGAAAGATTACTAACTGGAAAGAAGTTGGTGGTGCTGATGAAGCAATCGTACTTATCACTCGTCCAGAATCTTCTGGTACAAGAGCAACATTTAAGAAATATGCATTAAAAATTCTTTGCTTTTTGTTACATATATAAGTATAATCTGATTTAGTCACTTTCATTATAAATGGAGAATGGAGATATATTATGCGTGGTTTTGGATTAGATGGTAAATTTTTCAGGGGACTCACGAAAGCTGGTGATTTCCTTATACTTGGATTAATAACAGTTATATTCTGTATCCCTGTTATCACAATAGGTGCTTCACTTACAGCTGCATTTTATGCTGGAATGAAGCTTGTTAAAGATGAAGAAAATTATGTGTTTAAAGATTTCTGGAAGTCTTTTAAGACTAATTTTGTCCAGGGATTATTGGTTGAACTTATTATGGGAGTTATCGGACTTCTTTTATTCTTTGATATAAGGGCTTGTGCCTACTGGGCATTCTCATCTGGTTCAATGGCTGGTACTATTTTTATGTATGCTATCGCAGGCTGTGCTCTTGTATGGGCTGGTGTTCTTTTATATTCATTTGCAGTACTTTCAAGATATGATGATAAAGCAATTACAATTGTTAAGAATTCACTTATATTATGCGTTCATCACCTGCCACAGACATTTATTATGATGATTGCAACATACGGACTTATCCTCTTTTCTTTAAAGTATTTTACTGCATTTATAGTAACTATACCGCTTATTATTTATGTTGACTCATTCATATTCACAAGAATATTTAAGTCATTAGAGAACACTAATGATGAGCGGGCCAGAGAAGCTGAAAAAGAAAAAGCTGAAAAAACAGAACCTGCTAAACAACATACAGCTATTGAAGACACTGTTGACAACACTGCTGTTACTTCAAATGATAATCAATCAGATGATAGTAACAATTAATTAAGCTCACATATATAAATATTCATACCGTCAATGTCCTGTGCATACACTTTAAAGCCAAGCTTGTGTATAAGCGATATTGACGGTTTATTATTCTTATCTATGCAGGAATATAATTTATCTATGCCTAATTCTTCCTTAGCATATTCCATAATTGCACTGCATACTTCGTATGCTATCCCCATATTCTGATAAGGCTTTCCTGTAAGATAACCTATTTCCTGAACATTTTCCCCATCAATGCTTCTATTCTCAATTCCCATACGTCCAACAAGCCTGCCTGTATCTTTAGAATATACCAGCCACATTCCGTACTCAAAGAATCTATACATATTATTAATGTAATTTCTTACAAATTCTTTTTCCTTCTCTAATTCATACAAAGGTTCTATAAACTCACAATCTGCAAGTGTGTCATACAATTCGTACAATTCATCAAGGTCATCAAGACTTTCTTCCCTCACAATAAACCTCTCTGTTTCAAGAATAAATGCTGGAAGCCCCTTTTTTCTTGCATACACCTTCTGACAGTAATAATAATCTATCTCCTCTGGTTCATATATCACATAAGGTGCAGTTCCCACATAATCACACCCAACTCCAATATCTTCCCTTATAATAACTTCCATACCAGCCACATCTCTATTCCCCACACAACGTGTACTTATAACTATATCCGTATCCCTGTCATACCCCTCAGAATTATCAAAAATAACCTCAGCCTTTCCTTCCATATTCTCTATAATAGTCCGTTTTTCCTCATCACCTATAATCCTGTCACAATCAAATATATACACTCTTTCCATAACTCACGTATAATCCTCCCAATTGACTTTTACAATAATCCCCATTACAATACATAATATTATCACAGATAATTACAAAACGACCACTATCACTAACCAGCTGTGAAATAAAAATACATTACAAGCTGTGTACTTTTGAAACCGTCGGCACTTAGCGGCTGTCCTTTAGCCGCTTAGTACCGCTACGGTTTCAAGTAGCGCAAGCGTGCCCAGCGGTAATATATTTTTATCTCACAACGTCCGTTAGTCATATTTGCTTTCGTCTTGTAATTATCCCACACATTACACATTATTTTGGAGGTTAATTATGTCTAATCAGAACCCTATTGTAACATTTACAATGGAAAATGGCGACGTTATGAAAGCAGAACTTTATCCAGACGTTGCACCTAATACAGTAAACAATTTTATAAGTCTTGTTAAGAAAGGTTTCTATGACGGACTTATTTTCCACAGAGTTATCGCTGGATTTATGATTCAGGGCGGCGACCCAGAAGGCTCAGGCATGGGTGGTCCTGGATACTCAATCAAGGGTGAATTCAACTACAATGGTGTTGAAAATAATCTTAAGCACTCAAGAGGTGTCCTTTCTATGGCACGTGCACAGCACCCGGATTCAGCAGGTTCCCAGTTCTTTATTATGCACGCTGATGCACCTCACCTTGACGGTCAGTATGCCGCTTTTGGTAAACTTGTTGAAGGTGAAGATGTATTAGACAGCATTGCTTCAATTGATACTGACTGGAGTGACAGACCTAGAACTCCTCAGGTTATGAAGACTGTTACTGTTGATACTTTTGGTGTAGATTACGCTGAACCAGAAACACTCTAATAGTATAATAAAAGCCCGGTATGCTTAATCACAATCATAAATATGATTGCTTTAATCATACCGGGCTTATTTTAAAATCCGACCTATATAAAAAATTTACATAACCTTATTTTATCCTATAGGTCTTATACAATTTTTAAATATATATCTTCTTAGAAGTGTCCGCCTGAACTTCCAGAGTTACCACCGCCAGAGCTTCCACCACTTGAACTGCTCTTTTCAATATGTCTTTTTGTAATTGTTGTATTGATAAATACATCTCTTCTGTCATTCATCTTATATCCGTGGTTCTTAGTATACTCTGTACTGTTCACTGTCATCTTTGACCTGGCACTGCTCATCATTGCCAATACTGCAATAACTGCTGCCACAAGTGAGATTAAAATCTTAACTGGCATATAATATGTAAGTCTTGATAACATATTTACATTAAGCTTTCTCTCAATTCCGTTTATGTATTTCTTACAGCCTGCATAATAATCGCCTTCAGCAAGCTTATCCTCCGCACTTTCCCTGATTGAATCCAGACTTGACTGTGAAATGCTGCTCCTTGCTCTTCCTGATGTTACAATTCTGTCTGCTCTTGAAGTCATATCTATTCCATATACAACAGCCTCGCAGTCAGTTCCTGTTTCCTCATAACCATACTGTTCTTCAAGTATTGAACGAAGATAATTATCCATAGGACTATAATCTAAATTCTTGTTCATAGTTATGATAACAATATCAAGCTGACAGTTCTTAGATGCCTTCCTGCACATATCTGTAAGCTTCTGTTTTTCCTCACTTGTCAGAATTCCAGCATCATCTATTACATAGGTCTTATTATCTGTACCCGCATACGCGCTCTGTGTTCCTGTTAATACAAACATCATAACCATAACAGCTAATACTGCCATTACAGCCACTTTTAACCAGTTAAAATGTCTTTTTAAATCTACACACATCATATAAACAACAGCCCTCCTATCATTGTAATAATAAGTGTAAGCACAAAAATTCCAATACCATATGTAACGGCTTTTCCTGCACTTATAGGTCTGTCTGCCACTATTTTACCAGTCTGTCCATTAAGATAAAAATGGAATTCCTTATTATTGTATCTGAAATTGAGCATCCACACTGGCAAAAGTGCATATTCGCTGCCCCTGCCATTCATACTTATGCTGTTATTCCTTACTATGACACTTGAATATCCAGTAATTGAATCCCTTGCAATCTGTGTTATGTATGAGTCTGCTCTCTTCTTGGCACGACTCTGTATTTCATCAGCTGTATAATTATATTTTTCTGAAAGATAACCAGATAAGTATGGCATTGCAAAATCTGTAATCTCGCTGTAATTATAAGGCTCTAACATATCCATCTGTTCATCTGGCATTTTCTCTGAAGCATCGGCCGGAATTCTTTTGAATTCTGCTGATACATCTCTATACACATCAAAATGGTCTGTATATGTATATTCTGTATCGCCACGTCTTGTCGTTCTTACCTTATTAGCATTGGCACTCATCATAGTTCTTGCTGAATAATCATACAGCCAGAATGGGACATACACACCACTAATCTTCTCAATTGTACTTTTTCTTGATAATTCCTTTGGTGTAAGCATTCCTTTTTTCAGCCATTTCTTATATATATCTACTGCCTGATCTTTGTTAATCTTAAATGGAATTATTGACCTTGGCCTGAAGCTTCCTTTAAGTCTGTCCTCAACCAATGTCGGATTACCACAATATGAACAAAATGTAGCTGATGTATATTCATCTGCAACAAGTTCTGCTCCACAGCTCTGACAATGATATATCTTCATATTATTGTTATCTGCATCATTATCCTGTTCACTGTTATTAAATCCATAATCACTATTATCTGATGTACTTCCACTTACTTCTTCCATTAAAGAAGCATATTCATCTTCATATGTCTTAACATCTATACTTGTACCACAACTTTTACATTCAAGCTTCTGCAATTCACTTGAGAATTCCATTGCCGCTCCACAGTTAGGACACTTGTATATAATTGGCATATCTTACCTCCATTAATTTATGTAATATTATATGTGTTCATAATTTGTTCATATTGCATTCAATAAGTTTTAACATTATGAACATTCTTTCTTCACTTTTAATGAATATACTTTTAAATATAGAAAATATATCAGACAAGCTGATATATATTAATAAAGCTTATTGACTTTTATAGTTCTTCATAAATATGAGTTGTTAATCATAATGTACAACTCTCCTCCCTCTTTCGATGCCACCCTTAACGGGGTGGCATTTTACGTATTGTGATTATTGACATCATCACTAACTAATACGAAAGAGTTCATTCTCATAAATATCAAGGAATAAGAACCTTATCTTTATATACTTAATCTTCTAATTAATCTTTTGCATTGATCTCTTATTATTAGTCTTCTATATTACAAAGAATGAAACAATAAGAACAATTATTCCTGCAGCTATCATAATGATTCCAGTTTTCTTGTTCTTCTCATTAGTGGCTTTATCAACCTTAACGCTGTCCCTTAAATCATAGAACAGGTTAAAATTCTTCTTGGCTGTTATGTACTTTGAAAAACCCATAAACGCTACAACAGCACCTACTACAAACATCATAAAACCTATAAATGGAAGATATGAATCTCCCCTGTTACCCTCAATATTATAAAAATCCACATCTGCGGCTATAATATTGGCTAAATAAATAAATTTCCCCATAAATTTCTTTCTCCTTTCGGGTTCTGTATTCCTTTTTTAGATTATACTTCTTTTTAGTATCAATAACAACTTAAATATATTGATTTTATTTTTCAAATTCGCACTATTTGACACTATTTTCTTTGCATTTTATTAGCTTTAATGTATAATGGATAATAAGAGTGGGCATTAAGCAAAGCTATGTCCATATTACATAGTAGGAGGTTAATATTTATGTTAGTTTCAGCAAAAGAAATGTTAGAAAAAGCCAGAGATGGCAAATATGCTGTTGGGCAGTTCAATATCAATAATCTTGAGTGGACTAAAGCGATTCTTCTTACAGCTCAGGAGATGAACTCACCAGTTATCCTCGGTGTATCGTGTGGTGCTGGTAAATATATGACAGGATTTAAGACCGTAGCAAGTATGGTAAGTTCAATGATAGATGATCTTAAGATTACTGTTCCTGTTGCACTTCACCTTGACCATGGAACATATGAAGCTTGTTATGACTGCATTGATGCAGGATTTTCATCAATTATGTTTGATGGTTCCCACTATCCAATTGAAGAGAATATTGAAAAGACTAAAGAACTTGTTAAAATCTGCAAAGAGAAGGGTCTTTCACTTGAAGCAGAAGTTGGTTCAATCGGTGGTGAAGAAGACGGCGTTATCGGTATGGGGGAGTGTGCTGACCCTAATGAATGTAAATCAATTGCTGACCTCGGTGTAACAATGCTTGCTGCTGGTATCGGTAATATCCACGGTAAATATCCTGCTAACTGGCCAGGTCTTAGCTTTGAAACACTTGCCGCTGTTAAAGAAAAGGTTGGCAATATGCCATTAGTATTACATGGTGGTACAGGTATTCCTGAAGATATGATTAAGAAAGCGATCTCTTTAGGTGTTGCTAAGATTAATGTTAATACAGAATGCCAGCTTGCATTTGCTGCTGCAACAAGAAAATATATTGAAGAAGGCAAAGACCTTGAGGGAAAGGGATTTGACCCAAGAAAGCTCCTTGCTCCTGGTAGTGAAGCTATTAAAGAGACTGTTCGCGAAAAGATTAACTTATTCGGTTCAGCTGGAAAGGCATAATTAGCATTACACACAACACACAAGGACTATAATACTATGAATACAACTAACAATAATGATGATTTATTGAATGATGATCCAGAACAATCATCTCGTAGAAATATAACTAAATCAGATGATATGCCCGATTATGAATTAGAAGATCCTGATGATATTCTGAATGATGATGTTGATGATTTTATAGATGAGGATATGGATTATTCAGACAGTAATTCTCCATATGATGAGAATGATGCTGATGCAGTATTTGACAGACAGGAGAAAGATAAAAAGCGTTCTAATATAATAAGACGTATTATTCTTTTAATATCAGTTGCTGTCTTTATATTTGCCGCATACAATCTTATCAACATATTCCTTGCATATCACAAGGCTGATGTAATATATAATGACATTGAACAGAATGTTCTTGATGAAGATTCCCACACTAATGTAATTATCGGTGATGAGGAAGAGGAAGTTGAAGTTCCATTTAAGTATAACCATCAGGCACTTCTTAATATTAATTCTGATGGACTTGGATATATATACATTCCATCTATTGGATGCAGGCTTCCAATGGTTCAGGGTAATGATAATGATTATTACCTTACACATACATTTGACAAGCAATCCAGTGCTAATGGCTGTCTGTTTGAAGATTCCCGCATTAATAGCGGACTTTCTTCAAACCATGTGATTATATACGGACACAATATGCGAAATGGTGCGATGTTTGGCAAGCTTAAAAGTTATGAGAATTCATCGTTCTATAATGGTTCTGGCAACAATGTATTCTATATATACACTGGTAATGTCATTAAACAATATAAAATCTTTAGCTGCTACATAAGTGAAGCTGTAAGTGATACATATACCTTTAACTTCCCTTCTCTTGCTTCTATGCAAAGTTATGCAGCAGATATGAAAGCCAAATCTTTGTATGATACAGGGGTTGATATTTCATCAGCAAGTCAGGTAGTTACTCTTTCTACTTGTACTGATAACGGTGAGAAACGCTTTATCGTACACGGAATGTATATTGGAGAAGCCTCATTAGAGTAGAATTTACTTGAAATTGACTTAGATAATTAATAATTTTAATTTTTTTTATATTTTTTAAAAAAGAACTTGCATTATTATTAATTTTGAGTTATTTTAATTAAAGACGACAGGTAGTTGTCGCTAATCAAATAAGGTAGAACAAAGGCGTTCATATTATACATCTTAATAATGTATATGTGTACGCCTTTTTTAGTTTTACTAATAGAATAATAATCTATGAAAAGGAAGGATGAAAAAGTTATGAGCGAAAAATTCAATGTAGCTGACATCTTCGGCGAGAACGTGTTCAACGACACAGTTATGAAAGAACGTTTACCAAAAAACGTATACAAAAATCTTAAGTTAGCAATAGCAGGTGTACAGGAATTAAATATTACCGATGCTGATGTTATAGCTAATGCAATGAAGAATTGGGCTATCGAAAAAGGCGCAACTCATTACACACATTGGTTCCAGCCTTTGACAGGAACTACTGCTGAAAAGCATGATTCATTTATTTCAGCACCTAATGAAAACGGAAAGGTTCTTATGGAATTCTCTGGTAAAGAATTAATAAAGGGCGAGCCAGATGCTTCATCATTCCCTTCAGGTGGTCTTCGTGCTACATTCGAGGCAAGAGGATATACAGCATGGGATTGCACATCACCAGCCTTCGTTCGTGAAGGTGCACAGGGTGCAACACTTTGTATCCCTACTGCTTTCTGTTCTTATACAGGAGAAGCTCTTGATCAGAAGACACCTCTTCTTCGTTCAATGGATGCTGTTAACGAGCAGGCTTTAAGAATATTAAAATTATTTGGTAACACAACATCTAAGAAGGTTACTCCTTCTGTTGGTGCTGAACAGGAATACTTTATAGTAGATAGAGAAAAATATCTTCAGAGAAAGGATCTTATCTTCTCTGGACGTACATTATTCGGTGCTATGCCACCAAAGGGACAGGAACTTGATGATCACTACTTCGGTTCTATCCGTGAAAGAATTGCTGCATTTATGAAGGATATCAACGAAGAATTATGGAAGCTCGGCGTATCTGCCAAGACTCAGCATAATGAAGTTGCTCCAGCACAGCATGAATTAGCTCCTATATATGCACAGTGCAATATTGCTACTGATAACAACCAGCTTATGATGGAGGTTATGAAGAAAGTTGCTTACAGACATGGTCTTGTATGCCTTCTCCATGAGAAGCCATTTGCCGGAGTTAATGGTTCTGGTAAGCACAATAACTGGTCAATCACAACTGATGATGGTATCAACCTTCTCGAACCTGGCAAGACACCTCACGAAAATATCCAGTTCTTACTTGTACTCGGTGCTGTTATGAAGGCTGTTGATAAACACGCTGATCTTTTAAGAGAATCTGCTTCTGACGTTGGTAATGACCACAGACTTGGAGCTAATGAGGCACCTCCAGCTATTATCTCTATGTTCCTTGGTGAGCAGCTTGAGGATGTTGTTATGCAGCTTATTGATAAGGGTGATGCAACAAGCTCTATCCAGAAGGGTAAGTTAAAGACAGGTGCTTCTACACTTCCTGACCTTAACAAGGATGCTACTGATAGAAACAGAACTTCACCATTTGCATTTACTGGTAATAAGTTTGAATTCCGTATGGTAGGTTCATCAGATTCAATTGCTCCTGCTAACGTAGTTCTTAACACAATCGTTGCAGAAAGCTTTAAGGAAATCGCTGACCAGCTTGATGGAGTAGAAAACTTCGATATGGCTGTTCATGATCTTATCAAGAAGCTCTTTACTGACCATCATAGAATCGTATTTAATGGTAATGGTTACTCAGATGCATGGGTAGAAGAAGCTGAAAGAAGAGGTCTTCCAAATATTAAATCTATGGTTGATGCTATTCCTGCCCTTACTACTCCTAAGGCCGTTAAGCTTTTTGAAAGCTTTGGTGTATTTACAGAGGCTGAATTAAAGTCAAGAGCTGAGATTAAGTATGAAGCTTATGCAAAGGCTATAAACATTGAAGCTAAGACAATGATTGATATGGCTGGAAAGCAGATTATTCCTTCAGTTATTTCTTACACAACAGAGCTTGCTAACTCAGTTCTTACTGTTAAGGAAGCTGGTGCTGATGCTTCTGTTCAGGCTGATTTACTTGCAGAAGTTTCTGGTTACTTAAAGGATATGAAGGCTGCTTATACTAAGCTTATTGATGTTACAGCTAAGGCTGCTGATGTTACTGACATTACAGAACAGGCTAAGTACTTCAGAGATGAAGTTAAGACAACTATGGACGAATTAAGAGCTCCTGCTGATAAGCTTGAAATGATCGTTGATAAGGAATTCTGGCCATTCCCAAGCTATGGTGATCTTTTATTTGAAGTTTAATTAATCTTAATTTAATTAATATCAACTGCATATTTAATACTTAATAAGCAAGTACTTATTTTAATATATATGTTTAATTTATAACATATTTAATTATTAATAAGTACTTGCTTTATAATATGTATTTATCTTAATAATAAAGGATTATAGACTTATAAGACAAAAATGGAGTGTCACAGGAAACAATTCATACAATACGCAGATAACTGATATACTGTTAATACCTGCATAAAGTATCGATTATGTTTCATATGACACTCCATTTTATTAATTATTCACTATCTGATACTGCTTCACCTGTATCCGTACTGTCTCCGTCCGATGATGGGATATCTGGCAGCTCTCCCTGTGCTTCTGTATTATCAGCTACACCCTCAGGGTCATACTCTCCCCCTCTTTATCCCAGAGTGAATCGTATTCCTTCTGCTTTTTCTTCATTGATGCCATAATCATCTGTGCCTGCTTGGCTCTTGCATACATTTTATCGTCATATTCCATAACCTTCTTTTCATCGGTATATGGAACTTTATCACCGGCACACATTCTTGCAATTGTCGTCATTATCTTGCCGATTGTTGCACCAAGTCCTGTCTCAGGGTCAGCAAGTGCTTTGTCGTTTTCTGTATTTGCTGCTGCACACCACTGCTCCCTAAGCGAGTTAAGAACATTCTCATACTTGTCAAAATCATCAGTTGCTTCCTTATATGAAAGCTCAAGCTCTGCTGCCTTTTGTATCCATTCTTCATCATTGGTACGCTCATGCCTTTTCCATTTTTTTTTTATATTGCTTATATATGCTGGTCTTCTTGTCCTGTAATTCATTGCGATATGCCTGATAATTTGGTATTGCCTCTCCTAATTTCATACCATTATCCTCCTCATATAATACTTTTGTACCATTTAACTTTTATTATATTTAGAATATCGGCATTTTATATCAACATATATACCTTTATATCTGATAATTATTAAAATTATTTATTAAACGCCACTGTACGCACTATAGCCGCCGTCTACTGGCAACACAATACCATTTACAAATCCAGCCGCATCATCACTTGCAAGGAATAATGCCGCTCCGATAAGTTCCTCTGGATTACCAAATCTTCCCATTGGAGTTCCTGCAACTATCTTTCTTGCTCTGTCAGTGTATGTACCATCTTCATTAAATAATAATGCGTGATTTTGTTCAGCCGCATAAAATCCCGGTGCGATTGCATTACATCTTATTCCGCTTTCTCCAAAATGGACTGCCAGCCACTGTGTAAGGTTAAGTATTGCACTCTTGGCATTGCCGTAAGCCATTACCTTTGTAAGTGGTAAAATTGATGTAACAGATGCTATATTAATAATGCTTCCGCTTCTCTTTTCAACCATATCCTTAGTAAATACCTGTATCGGAAGAAGTGTTCCCATATAATTAAGATCCATAACATCTCTTATATTATCCTCATCAAGATTCCAGAAAGAGTAATCATTTTCTCCTTTTTCTTTCTTTAACATCTCTATTGATGTAATAGCACCCGGCTGATTGCCGCCAGCTCCGTTGATAAGAATATCACAGCTTCCAAGCTCACTCTTAATTATTTCATAAGATTTATTAAGTTCTTCCTTATCAATTACATTACAGCTATACCCCTTAACAACAATGTCTTTGCTGTATTCTGTCTTAGCATTGTTAATAAGCTCATCTGTGACATTATTAAGCTTATCCTTATTACGTCCGATTATTGCAACCTTCGCACCGCTTACAGCAAGTCCATACGCCATTGCTGAACATAGTGTTCCACTTCCCCCTGTTACAATTGCAGTCTTGCCTGTCAAATCTACTTTAAATGGAATTTTCATAGTTTTATTACCTCCTACTAATAATCAGATTATTATAATTTAAGGGATATGCTCAAAAATACGTTTATGCTGCATAATAAGACATTTTAATTAATGCCCCGCCCAAATTATTATATTGAAAGTGTGTAGTCTTTCAACCTCCTGCGGCATAACTTATATTCTGGGCAGTACTTTTCAACTTCACACCAGAATGATTGCGAATGATTCATATATTTTCTATGCGAAAGCTCATGCACCACTACATAATCCAACAATTCTTCAGGCATATAATACAAATTGTAATTAAAATTAACATTTCCCTTGGAACTACAGCTTCCCCAGCGTGTCTTCTGATTACGTATTGTAACCCTTCCAACAGTCACATTCATAATCTTACTGTAATATTCTACTTTTCTTATAAATGTGCCCCTTATTACGGCACGTTCCTTAGGTGTTAACATATCAAAAGCCTTTGCATTGGTAGGAATTTTTTCTTCTTTTCTTTCCTTCATCAACTGCTGTTTACTCTCAATCCAAGACATATGCTTATCAATAAATATATCAAGCTCTTTCTTCGTCATCCTGTCAGGTGCTCTTAATATAACACTTCCATCTGTATGGACTTCTATTGAAACTGTTCTGCGTCTTGATTTTATAATCTGTATATCCATATTTTCCATCAAAACAGGTTCCCTTCAATCATTTTCTTCTGTTTTTGCTGTAATAAGAAGCTCCCATCTATTTTACTGTGGATAATGAAGTCTTTCTGGTACTGGGTTATCAAGAACTTCTTCCTTATACTTCTTCATATATATCTTTGCAAGTGTAAGGTTATTATCAAGGTAATTACCGCAGTCCCTTGGTGAATATCCTGGTATCTCACCCTCATAATCCAGTACGAAATCAGCGGCTTCCCTTAACACATCAATTATATCCTCTGACTCAAGGTCACCTGCAAATATTACATAAAATCCTGTACGGCAGCCCATTGGTCCAAAATATATAGTCTTGTCTGCCCATACCTTATGGTTCCTTAAAAATGTTGCTACAAGGTGTTCTATTGTATGAATACCTGCTGTATCCATAGGTGCTTCTACATTAGGTCTTGTAAATCTTAAATCAAATGTTGTAAGAACTACATCTCCCTGATAATCTTTTCTTGATACATATGCTCCTGTAAGTAAATCCAAGTGATTAACTGTAAAACTTGCTATCTTATTCATAATATTCCTTTCCTGTCTTTATGACTAACTTTAGTTTATTTTATTGAAACCATTCTACGGTTTTCATCTGTTGCTGTTATTTTTAAACATTTTATGCCTGCAATAAATTTGCTGAGTGTAGAATAACCATACTCCTTAACCTTAAAATTAGGATAATTCATATGGATTTTCTGTCCTAATGCTCCAAGTTCCACTGCATTTTCTGAACTCTTTACATAATTCACTGCATACTCCATAACCTGCTCTTTCATATTCTTGTCTTCCTTAAGTCTGACAAGAACCGTGTTATTGAACTTCTTTAATTCAAGACTTTCCATTTCCTCAAGAAATGTAGACAATGAACTGTAACCGTAATTTCTTACATCGAAATCAGAATATTTCTTCTGTAAACGGCTTCCAAGCTCACCAAGCCCTGTCTGCCTGCCTTTATTGTCGTTCTCCTGAATAATCTCAATAATTGCATTTTCTATCTTAGACTGCTTAATAATATTGCTTCTTTCTGTCTTCTTAACCGGCTTACTATCTGGCTCATCTTCGTGTGCCTGTTCACGAAGAAGCTCAAGGTCTGTAAATACCGAACAAGCGGCCCTGAATGAACGTGGTGTCTTGCTCTCACCCATACCGATAACGTCCATTCCCGACTCTCTAAGCCTGCTTGCAAGCCTTGTAAAATCGCCATCAGAAGATACGATACAGAAGCCGTCAACATTATTCGTATAAAGAATATCCATAGCATCAATTATAAGCGTTGAGTCTGTTGCATTCTTGCCTACTGTATTACAAAACTGCTGTATAGGTGTTATGGAGTTCTCCATAAGCTCTTTCTTCCATTTGCTTGCCTGTGTACTTGTCCAGTCGCCATATATTCTTTTATAAGTTATTACGCCATACTTTGTCATTTCATCAAGAATGTCCGAAATATATTTTGATGAAATATTATCTGAGTCGATAAGTACAGCGTATCTCTTATCATCCATTCACTCACTTCCTTCCAGGCATATCTTTATAATAAATATATCGAAATATCTGCCACTATTAATTATATTTTATATAAAACTACATCTGATGTCTTACAATCTTGTATTCATCATTGCTCTGATAATATGGACATTCTTTATACTCAGATGTAAGAAGCCTTGCATAATCATCCTCGTCCATATCTACATCACACACGAACTGCTCCGTTTCTTCATCATATACCATATTATTGCAATAATCACAATTATAATGAGCTACCGCCATTGTTACCTCTTTCCTGTCTGTTCAATACTTCATTCATACTTCCAAGCCTGTAACCATCCAAATCAAGGGATACATACTTAAATCCAAGTGCGTGAAGCTTCTCTGATACTTTATCCTTTATTCCGTTTTCAATAAACTTCTGTATATCTGCTGGTCTTAATTCAATTCTTGCAATTCCATCCTGTAATCTTACCCTGAACTGCTCAAATCCCAGACTTCTTATATAACATTCTGCACTGTAAATCATATCAAGCTTGTCTTTATTAATAACCTCACCATACGCAAATCTTGAAGCAAGGCACGCACACGATGGTTTATTCCACGTCTTTAAGCCTAACATACAAGATAATTCCCTGATTTCAGCCTTGGTAAGACCTGCCTCTTTTAAAGGACTTCTTACTCCTAGTTCCTTTATGGCTCTAATACCAGGTCTGTAATCACCGTCATCATCAACATTTGTTCCCTCTGCAATTACACTAATGCCTCTCTCACCTACAAGATTCTGCACATTAGTAAATATCGCTTTCTTACAAATGTAACATCTGTCTGGTGGATTATTCTCAAAGCCCGGAATCGATAATACATCTGCATTATATATAAGATGTTCTATATTCTCAGCCTTGCAGAAATCATCAGCTTCTTTAAGTTCATCATCTGTAACAAGAATTGAACTTATCGTAACTGCAACAGCATTTTCTCCTAATACATCTTTTGCAGCTTTGGTTAAAAATGTCGAGTCAACCCCGCCAGAAAATGCGATTGCTATTTTACCACAATCCTTAATAATTGACTTTAACTTTTCATATTTGGCTAAAGTGTTCTCACTTATATCATCTTTATTGATGTCCGATTTGTTCAATGGCATTATTTGAGTACTACCTGTTTTACCTAATTCAATTGTTTCATCAGTGTGATATTCACTTAACTGTCCGCTTGAGTTTATGTCTGATTTATTCAATTCTTTAGATATATTCTCTGAATTATCAACCTCTGCGTTACCAGCATACTTATCATCTGTTATATCATATTCATCTAAAAAGCTGTGTCGCTGCCCCTTCTTCTTGTAAGCAATTACCGTATCAATATTAACATTTTCTACACTTCTGAATATGTTCTTTTCTATATACGGACTTACCTTGGTCAGATCTTTTATAAGCTGCTTAATCTCTGCCCTCTTAGAACCTTTTCCTGTACCACCACAGGAAGCACATCCCTCTGTAAATCGACAGGCACACTGTATGAACTCAAGATTATTATATTCTTTCCAGTGAATAATATCAGCTTCTCTTATAAGATACATAGGTCTTATAAGCTCCATTCCCTCAAAATTCGTACTATGAAGCTTAGGCATCATTGTCTGAACCTGTGCACCATAAAGCATACCCATAAGAATTGTTTCTATCACATCATCATAATGATGTCCAAGAGCAATCTTATTACAACCAAGTTCCTTTGCCTTGCTGTAAAGATATCCTCTCCTCATTCTTGCACACAAATAACAAGGCGACTCTGTAATATCTACTACAGTATCAAATATCTCTGTCTTAAATACTGTAATTGGAATATCTAATATCTTTGCATTGTTAAGTATTACATTGTAGTTAAGGTCGTTATAACCCGGATTCATAACTAAGAATACAAGTTCAAAATTATTCTTTCCGTGACGTTTCAACTCCTGAAAAAGCTTCGCCATAAGCATTGAATCTTTACCGCCTGATATGCAGACAGCTATCTTATCGCCGTCCTGAATAAGATCATATTCATTAAGAGCCTGTGTGAACTTTCTCCATATTGGCTTGCGGAACTTCTTTACTATGCTCCGCTCAATCTCTTTAACATTTTCTTCTGAAGTATTATTGCCGCTTTCTTTATCCTGCTCAAGATATTTATTAAACTTCCATCTTAGATATGCGACAAATCCACCATCAAGGCTGTAAGCTTCATAGCCCATCTCATCAAGTATATCTTCTATTTCTTCACTTTTCTGTCCAGTGTAGCAAAGAATATATATTGGTGTATCCTTTGAATACTTTGCCTCAAATTCTTCCTTATTATCTTCAAGAACTTTTATCATATCTTCCCAGTAATAATGTATGGAAGCTTCTATGGTCTCTTTCTCATACTCCTCTAATGCTCTTACATCAAAAAGGATTTTATCTCTATTGTCATCATAATATTGCTGTACTGTTCTCATATTTTTTCTTTCTACTTACTCTGATTATTATTACACATAAATTTACATTATAACAAATGAAATTGTAACCACCACACATTGATTATCATCTGTTTATTATAAAATAAATGTACAATGCACAATATATTTTATCATACTCTGTAAAGCTGCAACAATATTATTTTGTGTGATATTTTATTGTGCCTTTTTTATAATAGGAAATTCTATTAGAAGCTCCTTTACATAAAAAATGTACCCGCAAATGCTTAACATTGTTTGTGTCTTGCATTTACAGGTACTCCTTTTTCTATATTATATTCTTTATCGCCTTGACCATTCTTAATATTCTGTCACGCTGGTTATCATCCAACTCCATCCATACGTTCTGCATAACGTAATATCTTCTGTCATACATATTAAGATACATTGATGGTCTGCATTTGTACAAATTATACATCTGAACAAGAGTATCTGCATCAGGATACATAATCTCTTTTTCGTATTTTCTGTACTTCTTTCTTGTCAGTCCCAGCTTTTCAGACATAACCTCCTGTGAATAATGCGTTTCGTGCCTTACATATTCAAGCATTGAAAAATCATCCCACTGCTTCAACATAAAATCAAACATTCTATCATTCTGCGTATCATTGTCTTTATTCTTAGTGTCATTAACACGATAATATTTTATACATTCAGCAACCATACGCATAGTCATATCTTTAAGTTCTTCACTTTCACAGTCACTTATAAGCTCGTCCAAATCTTTAGTATCAATATCGTCTCTCTTTCCCGAAACCAGCTCATCAATGTCCATTCCAATTTCCTGCAATTTTTTTAAATTATCATACGAAATCATTATCAGTCCATTTTCTCTTTTAGAATAGTCATTCTGCGATATTCCCAGCTCTTTTCCGATATCTGCCTGATTATAGCCAAGTCTTTTTCTATATACTCTCATTCTATTGCAAAAATCTTCGTAACGGGTATTGTTCATTTACCTTAACCTCTTAGCTATGCTATTACTAAAGATTTTATGATAGTTACGATTGACCCAAATAGGTCTATTTCGGAATATGAGCTTATATTCTGTAAATATTATGGCTAATTGTTTAAAATATATACCCCAGTAATTAAATTTGTTTAATTTCATAATCAAATAAACTTATAATATTCTATATTTTTGACAATAAATCATATGGCAATTTTTTATTTTCTTTGAATTTGCGATTAATATATAATGTAAATATACCGACAATATAGTATAATATAAAAAATATAAAAACCTTAATTGGAGGATTTAATTATGAGGATTCAGGATTTTTGTGATATGGTCAAATTTGAAGAGATTATGTCTAACTGGGCAAAGAGTACCGGGCTGGCAACTGTTGCTGTAGGTGCAGACGGCAAGTACATAAGCGAATGTTATAATTTCACTGAATTCTGCATCGATCTTACCAGAGGAAGTACTGAAGGCCGCAAGAGATGTGAGCAGTGTGACCGTGATGGTAATGGCGTTTATCCTTGTCATGCAGGATTAGTTGATTTCGGTATTCCTATTACTCTTGATGATGGAACTGTTCTTGGAAGTATTATCGGCGGACAGGTTCTTCCTGAGAACCCAGACGAAGAAAGGTTCAGGGCAACAGCACGTGAACTTGGAATTAATGAAGATAAGTACATCAAGGCTCTGCAAAAAGTAAACGTGCGTACTAAAGAGGAGATTGACGCTTCTGCCAATCTGCTGGGCGATGTTATCAATATGTTTGTCCGTGCAAGCTACACTGCCCGCCAGAACTCAACTATTCTAAATGAACTTACAACAGGAATTAGTGCCGCCGCAAGCCAGCTTGCTACAGCCAATGACAAGGTCAAATTAATAGACGGATTCAGCAAACGACAGAATATACTTGCACTTAATGCTTCCATTGAAGCTGCAAGAGCCGGTGATGCTGGAAAAGGCTTTGCTGTAGTTGCTGAAGAAGTACAGAAGCTTGCCAAAGGTATGGGAGAAGCCAGCAGTGCAATTACGAAAGCACTCAACACAGCCACTAAGACAATTACTGCACTTGATAGAACTAACAAACAGTAATAATTAATGGGCAAAAATAATATGCCCTCTTTCAATGATGTATTTAATTAAAAAGATTAAACAGCCGTCAGCCATTTAATTTCAAAGGCTGGCGGCTGTTCTATCAACATATCTTGTCCTATAAGTCTATTAACAGTCTTTACTCTCTATCTCACCCGTAAATCCTGCATTTTCTATCATCTTAATAGTATCATCTATTCCCTGTCCATCTGCTGTTAAATAACCAGAAGCAAATATTGAATCTACAACTTTAAATAATGTTGGCTCAATTCCCTTAAAGTATACTTCACGTCCAGCCGCACATCTTATGTCTGACTTAGGAACTAATAATCTTGCAAGGCATAACACCTTAAGACAATACTGTGGTGTAAGTCCTGATATATCTCTGTCTGCAAGCCTTGTTCCTTTTATTGGAAGAAGAAAATTAATTGGCACTGACTCTGGATTGATTTCCTTTACGTCCATAAGCATATCTACAACATCTTCCCTGCTCTCGCCCATCCCGATAATACCGCCACAGCACATCTCAAAACCTATTCTTTTTAACATTCTTATATTATTAATTCTCTGGTCATATGTATGTGTTGTGCATATATTAGGGTAAAATCTACGGCTGCTGTTAAGGTTATGGTTAATTCTGTTAAGTCCAGCTTCCTTAAGCATTAAAGCCTGCTTTTCTGTAAGAAATCCAATAGAACAGCATATCTGGGTATCGTTCTTCTTCATCTTTCTTATACGTCCGGCTAAATCTTCTATCTCAGCATCTGTAAAGCTTATACCGCTAAGTCCAATACAATGTCTCGCAAGATGTTTATTATCTACAAGGTCATTATCTCCATACAACTTCTCGTCTGATACTCTTTTATATTTCTCTATCTGAGCCTGTGACTCACACGACTGGGCACAGTAAGCACAATTCTGTGAACAGTTACCACTTCTGACATTAGTAAGAAGCTGTATGCTTACTTTCTTTCCTTTATATTTAAGTCTTAACGCATACGCTGTTTCAATAAGCTTGTCAAGACATACATCATCACAATTAAGAATTGCAAGTGCCTCATCTTTGGTTAATTCGTGTGTTTCGTCCCAATTATCTAATAATTTCCCAACATTAATATTTTCTGTAACATTCTGCATAACGCCCATACTTTACTCCGTTCCTGCACACTAATTGAATTAATACTAACTCTGGTAAAATGAATAATTCTATCAATAAGCAGCCTTATCCTTTAACCCCCGTGCATACGCATAAGTATAGTTACTCAGCTTGTTAATGTCAACCCAATTATAGTTAATGTTGACATTTCCTTGTTGCAATTACACACTATAAGATTATAATTACACACTATTAAAATTAATATTTTAATAATACTACTATTAAAAATCATCACATTCTAATATAGAATATTATATACCACCATAAATATCATTACTTAATTAATCTACTCAGCCTAACATCTAAGAAATCTTCTGAAACACTTGCTCTTTCTTCTTGGTAGACAAATATGTAATTACATCTTTTCTTGTTATAATTCCTATAAATACACCTCTGTCGTCTACAACTGGAACAAAATTCTGATTAGATATTCTTTCAATCAATGCTTCCATCGATGTATCCACATTAACACTTGGATAATTACGTCTGAAATAAAGCTCGTTAACTCTCTGCTTTTCTAATTCCTTTATATCAACTTCCATCGCGTTATTCTGTTTAATTCTGCATATATGCCAAAGGAAATCACCTTCCGTGATTGTCCCAACATAATGCTCATTCTCATCAAGAACAGGAATGGCAGAATAGCCATAATAATTCATCTTCTGTAATCCCTGTCTTATTGTGTCATCATTGTAAATATATGCTACCTTGCACTTTGGTTGTAAAAAAAACGATATATTCATACTTCTCTCCATTCTTACCCACTAAAAGTTGTTGTATAGTTATTAACACATCTTGTTATTATATTGTAGCATATAAGAATAGTTTTCACATATGTATTTTGTACATTTTTCATATATTTTTCATTATTTGGTATATCTGTTCTTCCCTGCAGCTTATGCTGTACATTGCAGTCTGTTTTCCCATATCTCATTATATATAACATTCTGTTAATTCCTTTTCTTACATTCGTTATTTATTTCTATTGTGTTGTCAGCTGTCTATATGCACATTTAAAATCGTCTTTTCCTGCACCCTGTAACAGACAAAGCTTCAACAAAAATCTAAAAATCCAAAAATATAAAAATATAAAACTTATTATAACACAAAATAAATAATAAAACAGAATTCTAAGATAGCTAACAAAACATCCGACCAGGTCCTATCAAGCGACCTGGCCGGATGTCTGTTTTATATAATATTAGGAAAAAAGTCTTGTTATTTTATACTAAATCAATCCCATAAGCTTTGGTACTCCAAGTGACAGCTCTGGAATAAATGTAATAAGCATAAGTAATATAATTAAACCAATAAAATAAGGTATAAGCTTAGGTGTTACTTTCTCGATTGATACATTTTCAATACCACAGCCTACGAATAATACAGAACCAACAGGTGGTGTAATATTACCAAGACACATATTGAATATAAGCATTACACCAAACTGGATATCTGTCATTCCAAAGCTCTGTGCGATAGGAAGGAAGATAGGTGTAAATATAAGTATAGCTGGTGTAATATCCATAAACATACCAACAACCAGAAGTATAATATTCATTAATAAGAATATTACAACCTTATTAGTTGAAATACTTAATAATCCGTTACTTATGGCTGCTGGTATTCCAGAATAAGCCATAACGAATGACATAGCTGATGATGCTGATATAAGGAAAAGAATTACTCCTGACACCTTAGCTGATTTCTTAAGTATTTCTACAAATGTCTTAAAATTCATGCTCTTGTATATGATAGAAAGTATGAGGCAATACAGAACTGCAATACCAGCACCTTCTGTTGCTGTAAATATACCTGATACAATACCACCAATAACAATTATTATAAGAAGTAATGATGGGATAGCATCAACAAATATCTTTAAAATACTTACTGACTTATCTCTTCCAACAGCCTTTATGCCTAACTTCTTTGCACCAATGAAGGCGACTATCATACATACAACACCCATCAATATTCCAGGTACATAGCCTGCCATAAACAATGTCGATATAGATACACCACCTGCAACTGTTGAATATACAATGAATGCCGATGTAGGTGGAATAAGAAGTCCTGTTGGTGCTGAGGCTATGTTAGCTGCTGCCGCATAAGCAGGATCATACTTCTGCTCTTTTTCAATAGGACTCATACATCCTCCTATTGCAGAAGCTGCTGCTACTGATGAACCAGATAATGCACCAAAGAGCATATTTGCAAGAATATTAGCCTGTGCAAGGTTTCCTGGAATCTTTCCTACGAATATCTGTGCAAAGTTAATAAGTCTCTTGGCTATACCACCATTATTCATAATATTACCTGCAAGGATGAATAATGGAACTGCTAAAAGCGAAAAGCTTTCAACACCCGAATTCATTTTCTGCATGGTTATGAATGTTATCTGATCCCATGACAGCGTTGACATGGCAGTTACAATTGACGAAGCAATAATACTTACTGAAATAGGAACCCCTAAAAACAGAAGTACACCGAATACAACAAATAATATTACTGTAGTTACTGCAATACTCATATTTACCTCCTATTCTACCTTAACACCGGTTAAGTCTTCATATATATTAATAATCTGTGCAACTACTATAAAGATACCTGAAACAGGGGATACCGCATATACAAGTGTTCTTGGAATACCAAGAAGTGCTGAATACTCTGCCCTTGCTGACATTGCCAGCTTAAATCCACCAATTACAAACACGAACACTGCAAGTAAAAGAATAAGTACATCTATAACCAGTAATAATATTTTTCGTTTATTACCTGTGAGCTTATCTTTAATAATAGTGAGTGACATATGATCTCTTGTAAAGAAAGCATATGCAGCACCTATAAAGGCTGTCCACATAAGTGAGTATTTAACAAGTTCTTCTGTAAATGCTGCTGGTTTGCCAAGCACATATCTTGTAAACACCTGCCATAATACTAACGAAGTCATAAACACAAGCAGAACAACACTCGCTGCTGATAATATCTTATTCATAACATTTTTAACTTTAACAAGTATATTAATCATAGTTACTCTCCTTTCCTTATCTCATCTATTCTGTCAAGTAAAGCTGCAACACCTGTATACTTATTTCTATACTCGGTAACAAGACCTGCTGTTGCACTTCTGAATGCTTCCTTATCTACATCATAAATAAATTCAACACCCATATCCTTTGCCTGTGCTACTGCCTCATCTATTGCCTTATCCCACATAACCTTATGAGACTGTGTAGCATCCTTTGCACACTGCAGTATAATCTTCTGATCATCCGGCTCTATATTATTCCATACCTTTGAGCTCATAACCATAACATCAGGTATCATGGCATGCTCATCAACCGAATACACCTTACATATCTCACCATGCTTACCTGTTGTAAGCGCTGTTTCATTGTTCTCTGTTCCATCTATAATACCTGTTGAAAGGGATGTATATATGTCACCATAGGACATTGCTACCGGTGTTCCACCAAGTGCTGTAAGCATATCCGTCTGTGACTTCATATCCTGAACACGTATCTTGATTCCTTTAAGATCCTCTGGCTTACGTATAGGCTTATCTTTTGTGTAGAATGAACGGGAGCCTGATGTAAAGTATGTTAAGGTTACGAATCCATCATCTTCTGATGACAGGAAGAAATCCTGCATTTTATCAGAATCCATTATTTTATAAAACTCATCAATATTACTAAATATATAAGGAAGACCAAATGTATTATAAGCATCATTATATGTTGCAAGACCTGGTGCTGATACTTTTGTCATAGCAATAACACCTGCCTGAAGCTGCTCAAGATTCTCTGTCTCTGAACCAAGCTGTCCATTAGGGAATATCTTGATTATTATTCTTCCGTTAGTCTTCTGCTTAACCTCTTCTGCGAACTGCAGCATAGCTATATGTACTGTATGGCTTTCTGACAAACCATGTGCCAGCGTTAATACCATAGGATTTTCTGCGGTAGCTTCCTTACTGTTTGATGCGCTATTTGTTCCACAGCCTGTCAGCCCAAATGAACATATAAGTGTAACTGTAAGCAAAACAGCAATATATTTTTTCATTTTTTTCAACATATTATACCTCATTTCTGTGCACTCATTTTTTATATGTCAGCTACTGGTCTTATGCACAATAACCTGAAGCTGTGCATTGCACTATTTCTCTTGCTCGTAACAGCCTGCTTTTGCCTGATGCTATTACATTCCAATCATATCAAAGACTTCAAATGATATAAGCACCTGATGGTTTTTCTTTGGATTAGGATACTTTACCTGCACTGATTTCTTAGTCTGGCTGTAATACCATCCAATATCACTCTCCTCATATTTTCTTCTATGAAGGAAATGTGGCACTTCCTTTCCATCAAGCTGTACATAGAATGGTGCTTTCTCCCTATGTATCACATCAAGTTCCATTGTTTCTGCTGTGTTCTCATAACTGCCTTCATATTCAAAATCGATATATGTCTTTGCACCAGCTTTAACACTAATATCAGTTTTTAAGTAGCTGCCATTCTTATAATCATTAGTTTTTCCATCATCATCATATATAGTGAATGAAGAATCTATATCAGGTGCCATTATTATATGAAGTGAATCAACCTTATCATTCATAAGATTGTTAAGCTCATTACCAGCCATCGGAATAATAGCTCCACTCTTTATAAACATTGGAATTGAACTTATATCCACAGGTACTTTTATAGTCTGGCCGCCTTCATATTCGTTTCTGGTATAATAATCATAAAAACGTATATTTTTATCTCCTGTATCAGGTAAATATACCTCTCTTATCTCTGCACCCTTTTCTACAACATTTGCTACAAGTAATGAATCGCCCCACATAAAATCCACGCCTTCATTATATGTATTACTATCGTTCTGGAATACCATAAACATTGGCTGCATAATAGGAAGCCCTGTCTTATGTGCTCTGTATTCAAGCGAATAAAGATAAGGAGACATAGAATATCTGAGTTTAATTGCAGTTCTTATATAATCCTTCATGCCACTATACATCCATGGCTCCGTAACTGTATTATCAGTATTTACTGAATGTATTGAAAATCTTGGCATGAACACACCATTCTGCACCCATCTTACAAAAAGCTCAGGCTCTGGTGACTCTCCATAGAATCCACCTACATCACAGCCGTGATTTGCAACGCCAGAAAGTCCCATGCCAAGTATAGTTGCTATGTTATACTTTAATGCATCCCAGCATGTAAGATTGTCGCCTGCCCACACCTGTGCATATCTTTGTATACCTGCGTGTCCTGAACGGCATACTGAAAATGGTCTTATATTCTCATTATATTCCGTTACTGCCTCATTAGAGAGCTGGCACATGATATTACTCATTACCGGCTTTAGCTCACCAATAGTACTTCCTTTACCTTCAAAATACACTCTTGCATCCTTATCAACCATAGAATCATATTCACAGTTATCATTCCATACTGATTCACAGCCATACTTTATAAGTCCCTCTTTCAGGTATTCTTTCCAGTATTCTCTTGTCTGCTCTTTGGTGAAATCTACAAATATTCCAGTTCCACCCCACCATGTACCTTTACCGGGTTCATCCTTTATGCTGTCATATACAAACATATCCTTTTTCTTCATATCTTCCAGATACGGATGAACCAGGAGCATTCCAGGTTTGACATTAGGTGAAACAACTATGCCCCTTTTCCCTTCATTTTTGCAAACCATTCTTCTGGATTCTTGAATCTTTTATAATTCCAGGTAAAGCTGCATCTTTTAATCCCCTGCTCTGTCTCTACTGCACAATATCCTGATGAAAGCTGGAAGCCGTCTACAGGAATTCCTTCTTCTCTGGTAGTATCTATGAATTCAAGTATTGCATCATCACAATCCTTAGGAAGCTCTGGATAATACATTGAAGAACCAAGATATCCAAGTGCTGCCTTTGGAAGAAGTATTGACTTACCTGTAAGATCTGTATATCTGCTTATTACTTCTCCTATTGAAGGTCCTGCTATAAGAAAGAGATCTATATCTCCGGCATCTGATCTGAAGCTTGAGTAACGATGCCAGTAATTTCTCTTTTCACGTCCCATATTAAAGTCACATTCTGCTGTTGTATGATAGAAATATCCAACTGCCTTATGTGTTGAGCCTGAAAGCTTTATATAAAATGGGATATGCTTATACAACGAATCTGTTTCCTTAGGATTGTAGCCCATTGCATCACCAGGAGCCATATTCATATACTTTTCAGCCTTATTAATATCTCCCCCTTTCTCACCAAAGCCATAAAAGTAGTCATCTGACTCTATCTGGCTTGTATGTATCCGCCTTTTATTTGAATCCTCTCTATATGCAAGATCTGTAATATCTGCGTGTAATAATGTTCCATCTTTATCATATACACATATACGGAATGGATTCTTTTCAATTTCTATACGAAGCTTACTTCCGCAAATAACTGCCTTGTCAGTTCCATCCACAAGCTCTGAGTATGCCACTTCAACTCTTTTTCTATAGCCCTTTAAAAACTCGTCTGTTCTTGAGTCCCATGCTGTCATAGCAAGACTATATGAAGCTTCATCCCAGTCTCCATCAAAGCCGGCTCTTATTCTGATTATTTCATCTGTGAGAAACCATATTCTTATTTCTACTGAATCTGTAATAACCGAATAATAGTTAGTGTTATAGGTTACATTTCCTGCCTTATAACATATTCTCATATTATTTTTTATCTCCTTTCAGTAATCTGATAATCTCTTGTTTATGTTTTGTTTATAATTAATTTATACAACTATTCAATAATTAAAACTATACAGATATTGACAGGATAAATTGGTTTTTTTACATTTCTTGCACTTTCAAATTTTTCGTTGTATACTACTTATAATATATTAAATATAACTATACAGTTGTGAAATATATAAATATTGCTTCGCACAAACTTGAGATGCGCAAAGAAGCAGCACAAGAATGGAGGATTATTATGATAGATGTAGCACAGAACCTTATGTCACTTGGTGAATCCATAGCTGCAGCACATACTGCCAGCGTCAACGATAATATGACACGTTCGCACTATCACGATTATTATGAATTGTATTTTTTAGATAATGGTGAAAGATATCACTATATAGACGATAAATTGTATAAAACCGAGGCTGGTGATTGTATTATATTCCCACCTCAGACTATGCATCGTTCCTACAGTGAACAAGGATGCACATTTTCAAGGATTGTACTTTATTTCAGACCGGACATAATTTCATCAGATGCCCTGAGGCAGAAGCTTGCAGACTCATACTGTGTATACAAGTCTGATACTGAATCATTAAAAAAGTTAAGAAGGCTTATGTACTATTTTCTTGAAGCCCAGAACTCTGCCTCAGCATACAAGCAGGAACAGATGGAAGCACTTGTGAATCTTATAATTATTACAGTTCTTGGAATGAAAGAGAGCACCATTGGTATTGAAAGACATAACAGAACAACGCATATTATTAACTATATCAACAACAACTATGAACACGACATATCACTTGATGTTCTTGCAGATATGTTTCATATAAGTACTTACTATCTTTGTCGTGAATTTAAGAAAAATACTAACCGTACTGTTGTTGACTATATAAAACGCACACGCATAATGAACGCAGAACGTTTATTCAAGGAAACTGATAAAAATGTCACCGAGGTTGCAACGCTGACCGGATTTTCCAACCTCACACACTTCAACCGCGTTTTTAAAGAAATAGCCGGAGTAAATCCTTCGCAGTATAAGAAGTTACATACAAAGAATTAATTACTCCTGATTAAAAAGCCTGTCATATGACTGTTCGAAATCATCTAGTAATTTATTTATTTTTTCCCGGTCATATAAACCTTGTACCTTCCAAAACATAAGTATGCTGTTGAATTCCTCTTCCCTTTTATCTATAAATCCAATACACAAATGTCCATTATACATTGCACTATCCGTTTCCTGGCAGGCAAAGCAGCCGGTATCTTCATTCAGTCTTGAACAATCTCCACAGGTAAGCTCCTTTTTTTCAGGAATATAATGGCAGCTATCTTCAACATTTACAACAAACCATTCGCCTTGCGGATATGAACATATTGCAGTTCCTGTTTCCTCTGTATTGGATACATTAGTTTTATATTTACAATTATTGCACTTCAATTCATCCACCCTTTGCTTCCTCCTCGTAAATAAATATTCCATCAAAAATCCTGTAAAACATTATAACACAAAATTTTTGTCTTATACAAAAAGCTGGAACTCAGATTCTATAAATGAACCAGAATTCCAGCAATTTATTATTTTACTCCATTTTAAATTTTATCTGTAAACTTATTTTTCTTACCAAATACTATTACTCCTGCTCCTCCTATTACAAACATAAGAAGCCATGCTAATGTACGTTTGTCATCTCCCGTACCAGGAGTCTGTTCTTTTACTGCTTCTGCCTTAGCTTCTTTATCCGTATCGGTCGCAGGTGTTATATCGGCTGGTGATGTTGTATCAGCCGGTGGTGTTATATCTTCCGGTGGTGTTACATCTGCCGGTGGCGTTACATCTGCCGGTGGTGTTACATCTGCCGGTGGTGTTGTATCTTTAAGCTTTGCAATAATAGTCTGTGATTTTTCAATTTCAACAAGCCCATCCTGCCTGATGTAATATCTGTCACAAGCATTACAATACCAATATTCAATATTTCCTTCATCTGTCATAGTAGCTTCCTTTGCCGCTACTAAATGCAAGTCTTCATGTATTTTAAAATCGGAAAAGTTAAAAACCTTTAACTAATGAAAAATAATTTCCATAGGGAAGTATCCCTAACCCTCTTTAGATTTTTCTTCGGTTTTCCGTTGGAATACCTTAACCTTTGCTATCGTCTTTGTATAATTTGCTATGGGTAGTTACACCCAAAATTGAATAAAACACGAAACAGACTGTTGTAAAAATCGAACATTTTACAGCAGTTTTTTTGTACCCAAATTTAGAAAGAACGTGGCACAATGGCAAACCGAAACCGTACCAATCCGGTGCAATTTTATCTCAGTGATGATGAGCAGTACATTCTCACTACCAAATTCAAAGCTGTACTGGTCAAGCATTTTTGTAACACTCTGTTCGATAAATACCTATCTGTAACGAGCTTCCATTGGTGTTAAATAATTATTGTATGAATGAGGACGGACATAGTTATACCAATTGATGTATTTCATAGTAAGTTCATCCATCATCTCCACACTTGAAAACGAAGTTACATTATAAAAGTTACTTTTGAAGGTATTATAAAATCTTTCCATTGGGGCATTGTCGTAAGGGCATCCAGACTTACTCATGCTTTGAGTTACATTGTTAGCTTTGCAGAAATTTACAAAATCCCACGAGGTAAACTGCACCCACTGATCTGAATGCAGAATTACTTTAGGATAGTTTTCTTTTTTTAGTGCTGTTTTAAGTGTATCTATTGCTAAATCTGTGTTGATATAGTCACTATTAAGCGAAGCAACAGCCGACCTATCATATAAATCAATTATTGAACAGTTATATCTGAATTTTCCATTTGACTGGCGCATATATGTGAAATCAGTGCACCATACTTTATTTTTGCAATCGACAGTAAAATTCTGGTTTAAGAGATTGTCAAATATTTTATTCTTCTTGCCGCTCTTATAGCCTGGCTTGGAGTGCATAATTACAGCACATAAATTCAATTCCTTATTCATGTATTTATGCATAGTGGTATTGCTTACTTCATATCCATAGCGCTTGATAAAAATGCGCATAGCTCTATAGCCTATAACACGATTGTTATTGTAATAAACATACTTTATAAGCTCATAGATATGTGCTAAGCGTTTATGATATTTCCTCTTTGCCTCCTTTTTGTAGTTGTAATAACAATTAGGGCTGATTCCAAATTTATTGCACAGCCATCTTAAACCAAATATTTTTTTATTATCGTCGATAAATCGATATACCACTAATCGATTTCCTTTGCGAAGAATGCCGCTGCTTTTTTTAGAAAGGCAATTTCCTTATCCTTCTCGTTTAGAAGCTGATTTAATCTTCGAATTTCCTTTGCTTCATTAGATTCAGATGAGGTGCTGGTGGTATAAAGGCATTCTTCCTTGTATTCGTTAACCCATTTGCTAACGGAGCTTTTGGCAACATTAAAATCAACAGCAAGTTGCTGTATTGATTTATCACCTGCCATATAGGCTTTAACTACTTCTTTTTTGAAGTCTTCGGTGTAGTGTACTGACATAGTAACATCCTCCTTAATTGAATAATATTATAATATATTATTCGAACAAGGTGTTACAAATTTAGTTTACCACTACAGTTGGTACGGGGCATTACCATAGTCATTAAGATACCGTCTATCCGCAGCTTTGGGTTGATTTGCCGCTTGACCATTGATACGGAGCGAAGCAAAAGCTCCAGACCTTTAGCCGAGAGATAGTGGGGCTGTGTCGAGATAATCACGCTGTCAGCCGCCGCCAGAGCATTGATGGTTATCATGCCTAAGCTCGGCATACAATCAATAAGCACATAATCGTAATTCTTTTTAACCTCATTGACATAGGTTTTCAGCACACGCTCACGGCTCATTGCATTGATTAGCCTTACCTCAAAGCCCGACAGCTCAATGTTTGACGGAAGCAGGTCAATGCCCTCTCTGTGGTGGATAATACCCTGTGAAACATCAAGCGTTTTATCGTCTATGATGTTCTGCATCACAGTAGAGAGCGTTATGGGAATATCGTCTGGTCTGTTATAACCCAGAGCCATCGTGAGATTTGCCTGTGCATCAGCGTCAATCAGCAGGACTTTTTTACCCTGTTGCACCAGACTTACGCCCAGATTGACCGCTGTGGTTGTTTTTCCGACACCGCCTTTCTGGTTAGTCAGAGCAATCACTTTGCAATTTGACATAGATGCATCCTCCTTTCAGATAGATTTAGCCACTTTGTCACGGTGGCTATGTAAACAGTACCAGAGAACGCAAAAAAGCCGCCTACTCTTAAAATCAATAAGAATAAGCGGCTTTGTAAAATGCCTTAGACATATTCAATTTTCATTCTCTTGGTCGGTGCATTTATGACCTTAAAAATAAGCTCGTCAATACAATCCGTATATCTGCCTTGCTGAATGAGCTGATTTTTTAACTCTACAAGACTATGTATTAAAAGTTTTCTTTCGTGGCTATCCAAATACAGATGATTAAATTTCTCTCTCATAAGCACACCTCCATTTCTTTAGCTTCATTATATTCGAAAGCGGGAGAAAGGACAAATCTGCAAAAAGGGGAAAAAAGCGTACCACTATTTCCAATGATACGCTTATCATATTTAACTGTTAATCAAGGTCTATCAATACCCTTACAGTGGTATCTCTCCACTGATTTTTCCTTACATACTGTCCGTTAACCTTTCGATAGGCTGCTGCCTGCTCGAAACTAAGCGGCAATTCAAAGGAAAGAGAACTCCTACGGTTATTTTGTACTCCATTCATATTGCCCAGAACGTGAATTGTATCCATAATATTTATCATGAAAAATATCCATAGATTTTATATATTGACTCAGGATTAATACAACATCACTGTTTGTAGGCATATCATCCATATCAAGCACATCCAAAAACGGGTACATATTTTCCTCTTTCAACAATTCCTTTATTGGTTCTAAGACTCTATTTATTGATTTAACCTTAAAGTTGTTAAGAGGCGTATCTGGCTTTTTCTTTGATAATTCTTGTAACTCCCCATATATTCCCGAAAGTAACGGGCAAAGCAACTCATATTGAGTGACTGCTTCTTGAGTAATTGTATCTTTCATATTTCTTCTCCCTCTAAAATGTAAAGTCCGATAAAGGTCTTGAAGTTTTTACTTCATCTTTTGAATCTGAAAGATTCCAATACCAATTCCCAGAAAGCAATTTTACATTATCATATTTGAATCTTTCTAAACATTTTATATATTGCGAGATAATCATTACTACATCACTGTTAAAAGGTATATCCTCTTCTTCAAACTTTTCAAAATCGGCAAAAGGTTTATATCGTTCCTTCAAAAACTGATTAGCTTCCTCAATTAACTGGTTAATGAATTTTAACTTAAATTTGTTAATTGCCCCATCAGGAGATTTTTTTGATAAGATACTCAGCTCATTATACATATCCTTTATTTGAATATGTAATTTTTCAAATTTTTCAATTTTATCTTTTTCCATAATATTTTCTCACTTTCCTAAGATGGACACATTCTTATAAATTCTACATACTTCTTATTTATAACTTCCATTGGGTCACGTTGCTTATTTTCGTATACATCAACCATAAGCCTGATATCTTCATCAGTAAGGCATAAAATACACTTTCTTTGTCCACTCCATAAATCTATAGTATTTCTCATAATACTTTTCTTTAATGGATTTCTAGTTATAATAATTCCAAAACGTCCAAACTGCTCCGAAAGATAACGATTTAACTGATTGATATGTTCTCTACTAACCTCATTTACATTTTTCATTTCAAAAACAATCTGTCTGCAATCATATTTATCATATAATTCTTTCAACAATGGAAATGAACAATTATTATAAAAGATTAAATCTCTTATCTGAGTTCCCGAATCAATCCTGCTTTGCGCTTGAGCAAAATCAAGATGGGGATATAACAAAGACGCAAATAGCTTTGTACAACTATTTTCAAACTTTTTATCGGCATTATCCGTTTTACCCGATGGTAGTTTTACTATCTGATTCAAACATTTTTTAGCAGAGATAACTGGTATTTGTTTGAACAATGGGTCATTTTTACAATCTGCTTGCGTACGCTCCTTTGCTGCTATATATGCTGTAATCATTCCATAATTATATCTGTTGTATTCTAATACTTTAGGTTTTTCAATTTTATCTTCTTCGCCCTCCTTTACATAAGCATTTACAAAATAGTCGTCATAATTAATCCATGGAGTATGACGCAACCACCGCTTTGGAACAAAAATAATAGGGTTTCGTCCTCTGGGTTATATGGTAATGACAGTTTTTCTTCATCAATACTACAAGTCTTTGGATTAAAAACTTTAATATTCGCAAACTCTCTTACTGGAATATTATATTTTTTCATTCATCTTGTGTAAAATCAATAAGAAAGGATTTTAAAAAATTACACGCAAAATCACTAATCCTATCCTTAGATATATTATTTACATATAACTGTATTTCCTCAAAATGAGAAAAACCACCTGTCTTATATTGTGGCACTATACTGAACAAATCTAATATCTCTTTTGCTGTATTTATGGATATTTTCAATCCCTTTTTGGTTTTTCCCGAACCTAATCCTACCTCACTACACTCAGATAAGCCAGCTAAGTTCTCTGCTATTAACTCCCTTTTATCTTCATTTTTCAAATACGTTGCCCCCAACTTATTAAATGAATTAATTAGTATCAGGTGTAACGCATTATCTTGCTGCGAAGGAGATTTCCACAACAAAAATGGGTCTAAATATAATGGTATATCTTCATCTAAAAAAGGAATAGCGAAATCAACCTCTTCTTGCGTTATTGGAATATTGTAGAAATCTATCAATCTTGGTCTTATTATCGCCATAATTTTCTCCCTCTATATTATCTCAAAATACCTCAATGCATCCTTTATTGCTTCAACCTTCTCTGGAGTTGGATGCTTCCTCAGCTGTTTCAATTCTTCTACCGCATTAGGAGCATCATACATCGGCAAGCCTAAATCTCTCTTTACCTCTGCGATATATGCGCTATGTACTTTGAAGCCGTATTTAGCTTCTATGTACTCCTTTATCATTTTGTAGGTCACTCGTTCCTTGAGCTTGTATTCTTCGGCTCTTTTAGCGATATTATCAAGCGGAACTTTTCCCTCACCCTCGCCAAACTCAACTTTTACGTTGATATGTCCGTCTGGCTTTTTGTGGGAAAGCAGTACTACCGTCTCCACATGGACTGTATTAGCAAACTGGTCAACCGGCTGTACTTTCACAATCTTATATCCACGCTCCGATAACACCTTTAAATCCCTTGCAAGTGTTGCCGAATCGCAGCTTACATACACAACTCTCTGTGGTGACATTGTAACAATAGTATCCAGAAGCTTCTCATCACAGCCTTTTCTTGGTGGGTCTACCACTATAACATCTGGTCTTGTCATATTGTGACCAGTACCATCATCTGCTTTCCTGCTTTCATAAAATGCTGTGACTACTTCTTCTGCCTTTCCTACAAAGAACTCTGCATTATCTATTCCGTTAATCCCAGCGTTATTCTTCGCATCTTCAATCGCCTGTGGAACTATCTCTACACCGTATACCATTCCTGCATTTTTTGCCAAAAATAACGAGATTGTTCCTATTCCACAATACAGATCCCACACTGCCTCATTGCCTGTAAGATTAGCAAATTCCAATGCTTTGTTATAAAGCACTTCTGTCTGTTTAGGATTAACCTGAAAGAATGAAAGTGGTGATATCTGGAACTTTATATCTCCAATGTAATCTTCTATATAAGGTCTTCCATAAAGAGTTACACATTCCCTGCCAAGTATTACATTAGTATCCTCTTTATTAATATTGACAACCAGTGAAGCTATATTTAACTTTCTTCCACTGTTATTACTTGTATTATTATCACTACCTGATGAAGTATTATCACTTGCTGAACTGCCACTATTAAGCCGCTCAATCACTCTTACAAGTCCATCTGCCGCCTCTTTTCTTAACATTTTCTTAGTAACAAGACAGACCATAATCTCATCAGTATGAAATCCTGTTCTTATAAGTATATGTCTTAAAGTTCCCTTATGGATATTCTCGTTATAGGCTCTTACCCTGTAATCTTTCATCCACTGCTTGACGGCTGTTAATATTACAGAGTTGTTCTCATCACCTAAAAGGCAGTCATCACAAGGAATTATTGAATGTGTATGACCTGCGTAAAATCCCATAATAATATTACCGTCTTTATCCTCACCTACAGGATACTGTGCTTTGTTGCGGTATCTGAATGGCGTGTCCATACCAAGAATGTCACACATTTCATAATCTACGCCTTCTGTAAGTCCACCTATTCTCTGTAAATTATCACTGACAAGCTTCTGTTTGTACTTAAGCTGTGCAGCGTAACTCATAGCCTGTAACTGACAGCCGCCACACTGCCTTGCTATATTACATTCCGGTGTAACCCTGTCCTTTGACGGTGTTATGATATTCATAAGTCTGGCATATCCGTAATTCTTCTTTGCCTTCATAATCTTAACTTCTACTACATCACCTATGACTGTATCTTTTACAAATAATGTATAGCCGTCTATCTTGCCTATTCCTTCTCCTGTTACTCCTATATCCTCTATTGTAACCTGTACAATATCATTCTTACTATATGCCATAACTGTTCCTCACATTAACAACTTGTTCTTCTTATGTTGGATTCAAGCCATCTGTTAAATCCAAGCCAGTCATTAGTGTCTTTGGCTTCAAGACATTCCCTTAAAGTTTCAAGCTTTGCATCCATATTATCTGCCATAGAAAGTGCTATTGCTTCTGCTATTGCCGGCTTCTTAGGTGAACCATATTCTAACTCACCGTGATGTGATAATATACAATGACCAACCTCATTAGCTAATATCTCTGGAAAATCTGGTATATGTCTGATTTTTTCAATAACCATTTCGTAGCCAATCACTATATGTCCTATAAAATTTCCCTCATCTGTGTAGTCATTTCTTGGAAATTCACTCAATTCCCTTACCTTGCCTACATCGTGAAGCATTGCACAGCTTATAAGCAGATCCCTGTTAAGGAAATCGTAATTCTCACTCATCTTTGCACATAATCTTGTAACACTTAGGCTGTGTTCAAGCAGTCCACCCATAAATCCGTGATGTACTGTCTTGGCTGCTGACGTATTCTTGAACTTTTTAATAAATGCTTCATCTTCAACGAAAAATGCTTCCAAAAGCTGCTTTATGTATGGATTATCTACACTTCTTACGAATCCTAATAATTCCTCATACATCTGCTCTATATCATATCTTGAAGATGGAATATAATCTGTTGGTGTGTACTCATCCTCTGCTGCCACACGAATTCTTTCTATTTTAAACTGTAATGCACCATTATAACTTGTAACCTGTCCATTAACAAATACATAATCATTAACTTCAAAATCGCATATTCCACCTGAATTAACATCCCATATCTTTGAATCTATCTGTCCTGTCTTATCTATAAGTATAACATTCTCGTATTCTTTTCCAGCCTTAGTAAGTGCTGATGACTTGGATTTACACAGGTATACCTCTGAAATTCTGTCTCCGTCTTTAAATGTTTCTATATAACGCATACTCTTCCTCCATTCAATCAGATTTCTCTCTGATTTCAATTAATCTTATTATATTCTTATCTCAACTATTTAATTCTACTCTGTACTGTCAAGTAGCTGCTTTATCTGTATTCCACATTGACATCATAAGATACTTCAAAATACCCTGATTTACCAAGCCTTTTTACAAGGACATTAACGCTCTGTCCTGACTGGCATCTGTACAGCTTCTCATTCAGCTTCTGCATAGTAAGACATTCCTCGCCATTTACCTCTACAATTACATCTCCTGTCTGAAGTCCTGCCTGATATGCCGGCGACTCCTGCTCAACTGCAAGTATATATATTCCTGTTGTAAGACTGTATTTATCTGCCAATTCATTGTCTACATTCTCTGCTTTAATACCAAAATACATAATCTCCTGACGGTTTATCATATTCTCAATAGTACCTTTAAGATCTGATATTCCCATAAACTTAAGCTTGACATCTTTATTACTGTGTACAGATATTCCTACAACATTGCCGTCCGAATTAAATAAAAATGCGTAATCTTCATCTTTGGCTGTAAGATTAGTTTCAAATATGTCTACATTATTATCTATAAGGCTGTACGAGCTGATATTGGTTATAGTTCCATAATCTACTGCCCCATCCGTTCCATATATATTGCCTGCGGCAATTACAAGCTCACCCTTGTTAAGTATATATGAATTACTAAGAACTGATACCTCTATGCTTGTCCTGTCGTCCTCACTCATCTGTTCAGCATCAACACTTATTATACTTATACCTGTATTACTGTCTGAGCACACATATACCGCCTTATATTCATTATCATTAACCTTAACACTTATATCCGCAGTATTATCAGTATATTTCTTTGATGTAAGTATAATATATCTTGAATTCACATAGGCAACAATAAGTCCTGCCGTAGATGTTACATTTTCCCTGTTCTCAATATAATTCTCATAATTAAGCCCTTCCGTGCTTTCCTGAATTATGACAACTGACTTCTGCACATCATCTACCTTCGTTCTTAACGACTGCATTAATGTATCATAATCCTTCTTAATCTGTGGCTGTCCTTCTTCATCCTCAACAACAACAGGCTCCGGATATTCATCTCTTGTGAATTCAATTCTATCCTGTTCTGCTTTCTTCTTATCAAACTTCGCCTTTACTGACGGCACAATAAGCTTGTCAGCCGCTATATACACCACTCCTGCTATTATTATCAATATAAGTATCTTAATTGTTCTTATAAGATTCTTATATTTAACCTTAGGACTTAATACAATCTTTTCCGTATATAAATCGTATTTCTGCTCAGTATCTTTATGTTCCATATTATCCCTCATTCTTATTCATTAACAGATGCTTACGCATCTGATATGTTAAATCACAAGTACATTTTTCTTCTGACTATCCGGTTATTACGCAATATAAATAAAGTATACACTATGTTTATGAACAAACTATGACATAGATGTTAAAAAGTCGGCTCTTTCTTAAATTTATCCTATGGTTTTAATCGGTTTTAGTATATAATAAGAGAGGATTGTCAGCTTTTATCACTAATAGCAGACATATAATAATTATTATTTGAAATGACAGGAGTATTACATTGAATAATAAATTCATTATCACACTTGAATATAATAAAATAATATCTCGTCTTGTATCTTTTGCCTGCTCTGATGGTGCAAAGCAGATACTTCATAAGCTTGAGCCTATGACTGACATAGACAAAATCAATACAGCACTTGATTATACTAATGATGCACTTACCCGTGTATACCAGAAGGGAAGTGTGGATTTCTCAAGGATAAAAGATATCAGGGGAAGCATTGCAAGACTTAAAGTCGGAAGCTCTCTTAATGCACTTGAGCTTCTTAACATATCTATGTTATTAGAATGTGCTGCCCACATAAAGGGATACTATGAACAGCGTGCTGACTCAATACAACCTTTAATAGACATGCTTGACCCTGTTACACTTCTTAATAACACAATTAAGAAATGTATTATATCAGAAGATGAAATCAGTGATGATGCAAGTGCGAACCTCCGCAGTATAAGACGTCAGAAAAATATAGCTGCTGACCGCATACACACTGAACTTAATAAAATATTAAATTCACCATCTACAAGAACTTATCTTCAGGATTATGTGATAACAACAAGACAGGGACGTTTCTGTCTGCCTGTTAAAGCTGAATACAAATCACTTATGCCTGGTATGGTTCATGACCAGTCATCGACCGGTTCTACTGTATTTATTGAGCCTGCCGCAGTTGTCAAGCTTAACAATGATATAAGAGAGCTTGAACTTAAGGAACAGGCTGAGATTGAAGTTATTCTTGCAGATTTAAGTGCTAAAGCCGCAGAATATACCGATTCACTGCTTTCAGACTATGAGATACTTACCAATCTTGACTGCATATTCGCCAAAGCACTTTTATCAAGGCATTTTAATTGCAGCCGCCCTGTTATGAATAACAAAGGTATAGTAAATATTAAAAAAGGACGACATCCTCTTATTGAGCCGCATACTGTCGTGCCTATAGACATTTATCTCGGTACAGATTTTAACCTTCTTATCATAACAGGACCTAATACCGGTGGTAAGACCGTATCCTTAAAGACTGTCGGACTTCTTACTCTTATGGCTCAGGCCGGACTTAATATTCCAGCACTGGAACATTCCGACATAGCTGTATTTGACAATATATTTGCTGATATCGGCGATGAACAGAGTATTGAACAGAGCCTTAGTACATTCAGCTCACATATGACTAATACTGTCGATATTCTTAAAAAAGCTGACAGCAACAGTCTCATTTTATTCGATGAGATTGGTGCTGGTACTGACCCTACAGAAGGTGCAGCCCTTGCAATTGCTATACTTGACAGCCTTCACAGACGTAATATTACAACAATGGCGACAACACATTACAGCGAGATTAAAATGTATGCACTCACAACCGATGGCGTGGAAAATGCCTGCTGTGAATTTGATGTACAGTCACTCCGCCCTACTTATAGGCTTCTTATCGGAGTTCCTGGAAAGAGTAATGCATTTGCCATTTCCAAAAAGCTTGGACTTTCTGACAATATAATTAATGATGCTTCACGCCGTCTTGACTCTGAAGATATCAAATTTGAAGACCTTGTAACTGATCTTGAACAAAGCCGTGTTACAATTGAACGTGAGCGTGAGGAATTAAATGAGTACAAAGCACAGATTGCCCAGTTAAAGTCTGAACTTACCAAAAAAACTGAACGTCTTGATGAACGTACTGACAATATTATAAGAAAAGCTAACGAAGAAGCTGCACGCATACTTAAAGATGCGAAAGAGTATGCTGATAAGACAATTAATGCTATGAACAAGCATGGTATGACTGTAAAAGAGCTTGAGAAACACCGCAGTGCTATCCGTGAGAAAATGAATAAGCGACAGGAAAAGTTAAAGATTGAACCTGCCAACAACATAAGCGAGCATAAGGCTCACGATATATCTGAATTCAAGGTTGGTATGCACGTTAAGGTTCTTACAATGAACGTCATAGGTACTGTATCCCAGATTCATAAGAACAAAAACCAGGTTACTGTACTTGTAGGAAGCTTAAGCACTAAAATGGATATTAAAAATCTTGCCATACTTAAAGGCTATAAGGATCCTGCTGAAACAAGTTCTAAGCCTAAGGGTGCTGGTGGCTCAGGTAAAATCAAGATGTCAAAATCATCTTCTGTATCTTCTGAGATTAATCTTCTTGGATACACTGTTGATGAAGCTATTGCCGTTCTTGACAAATATCTTGATGATGCCTATATTGCCAGAATTCCGCAGGTACGAATTGTTCACGGCAAGGGAACAGGTGCTCTACGCTCTGGTATAACTTCTTATCTGCACGGGGTTCCTTATATTAAAGAATTCCGCCTTGGACAGATTGGCGAGGGTGCAGAAGGTGTTACAATTGTAACATTTAAAGATTAACTATAAATATTGTATATGGAGGCACATATGGTTGCTAAACAACGAATTTTAATCGTAGATGATGATGAGAATATAGCTGAACTCATCTCACTCTATCTTACAAAAGAATGTTTTGAAACTAAGATTGTATATGACGGCGAAAGTGCACTTGATAACCTTTCTACATTCAAGCCTAACCTCATTCTGTTAGACCTTATGCTTCCTGGTATTGACGGATATCAGGTATGCCGTGAAATCAGGAAGAATAATAATACGCCAATAATTATGCTTTCAGCTAAGGGCGAAACATTTGACAAGGTATTAGGTCTGGAGCTTGGTGCTGATGATTATATTATCAAGCCATTTGAAACAAAAGAACTTGTCGCACGTGTTAAAGCTGTATTAAGACGTTATCATCTTCCACAGACTACCGTTGCACCATCAGAAAATGCAAGATGTGTAACGTATCCTGACTTAATTGTCAATCTTGACAATTACTCAGTTACTTATGATAAAAAGGCTGTAGAAATGCCGCCTAAAGAACTTGAACTTTTATACTTCCTTGCATCTGCACCTAATCAGGTGTTCACACGAGAACAGCTTCTTGACAATATCTGGGGCTATGATTACATCGGCGATACCCGTACTGTCGATGTGCACATCAAACGAATTCGTGAAAAGATTAAAGACCACGATAAATGGTCGATTGAAACCGTATGGGGAATTGGCTACAAATTTGTGACTAAATAAGCAGGAACGGACTCAATATGAAATATAATATGCTTACCAAACAGATAACTCTATATATAATAATTGCTGTTGTAGGATTTATAGCTGTAACAACAATATGTTTCAGGCACGATTATAATAAAGTATATGACTATTATTCTGAAGTGCTTTACCAGCAGGCTAACGAAATTGCCGGCACATTTGCAAAAGATACATTCACGCCAGAATATCTTTCAGACATAGAAGCTGACCTTAAAATAGTATCTGAACTCAACCACACAAGAATTATGTTCGTAAGCCCATTCGGTGATGTTATGTTAGATACTGGATTTTCTGGAACAGCAGATTTTAATGGTTATCTATATGAACTTAAGGATTTTGATTATGGCAGGCTTAAAGGTGCACACACACAGACAGGTGATTTCTATGGTGTATTTGACGAAACTGTTGTAAGTGCATATTTTCCTATTGCCAGCAATTTCACAATGAAAGGCTATGTTGTCATCAATATGCCTGAAACTGTCATAACTGACAGGGTATATGATACATTTAACACCAACTATCTTACACTGGTGATTGCTATGCTGCTTTCACTTTCTATGCTGGTGCTATATTTCATACATATTCACAAGCCTATCAATGAGCTTACCAAGGCTACTGAAGAATATGGAAAAGGTAATCTTTCCTACCGCATTAAGATACACCACAATGATGAAATCGGACGTCTTGCGGCTTCTCTAGATTATATGGCAAAAGAACTTAACGAAATGGACCGGTTCCAGCAGAAGTTCTTATCCAATATTTCGCACGACTTCCGTTCGCCTCTTACTTCAATAAAAGGCTACCTTGAAGCCATTGAGGACGGAACAGTACCACCGGAAATGATTAATAAATACATTAATATTGTATTATTTGAAACCGAACGACTTACCAAGCTTACAAGCAATATACTTACACTTAATGAACTTGACCCTAAGACTGTCCGCCTTGAGATTACAACATTTGATATTAACTCAGTAATAAAGCATACAATAGAAACTCTTGAGGGTTCGTGTAAAAAGAAAGGCATTAAGTTCAGCCTGACATTCTCTGGCACAGCACTTAATGTCAAAGCTGACAAAGGTAAAATACAACAGGTTATATACAACCTTGTAGATAACGCAATCAAATTCAGCCACGATAACTCCTTTATATATGTAACTGTCAAAGAAAAAGGTGATAAAGCCCAGATATCCATTAAAGATACCGGAAGCGGAATTGCCAAGAAAGATATTGATAAAATATGGGATAGATTTTATAAATCAGATGCCTCAAGAGGCCGTGACAAGAAAGGGTCTGGACTTGGACTATCCATAACCAAGGAAATAATTCAGGCACACGAGGAACATATCGATGTAATCAGTACTGCAGATGTGGGAACAGAGTTTATATTTACACTGCCACTTGCAAAGGGGTGATGTTAATAACGGACGATTGGCTGCAATCAACATAAGCATAAGAAGACGATGGGGAGCCGCCGGTCCTTAGTCGGCAGCCTTAGCTGGCGACTTAGTACCGCTGCGAGCGACACTCAATGCAAATGTGTCTTCGTTGCTTATGTTGATTGCAGCCAATCGTCCGTTGTTATCAATTACAGCCACCAATCAAGCATTAATATATAATTTTAGTCCTATTACCTGCTAACCGGTCTATAAAGCTTAAAGTTATTAATAAGCTTATCCAGCTCCCTGGCTCTCTGTTCAAGCTGTTCACTGATTGCTGAGCTTTCCTGTGAAGAAGCTGCTGTGTTCTGTGTAACACCTGATATCTGCTCGATACCCTGTTCAATCTGTGATAATATTTCTGCCTGATTTCTTGCTGACTCATTAGTTTCCTTAGCTACATCAGCAAACTTCTGCATTTCATTAATTGTTCCTTCAAATGCCTGTGCAACAGAGGCGGTTATCTCGTTACCCTTATTAATCTCTTCTATAGTCTTAACAATAAGTTCTCTTGTATTAACAGCTGACTTCTGGCTGTCTGTTGCAAGCTTTCCAATCTGCTCTGCAACCACTGCGAAACCACGTCCTGCATCACCAGCTCTGGCAGCTTCAATTGAAGCATTAAGTGCAAGAAGACTTGTCTGTGAAGCGATATCCTCGATAGTTGAAGTAATTGCTTCGATTTTATTAGATATTTCGATAATATTAGCCATTTCTTCTGTAAGGCTGTCCATCTTCTTACGTTCTTCTTCTGCATTTTCTGCTACCGCTAATACATTATCATATGCAGTCTGTGTCTGATCTGCACTCTTTTTAGCTAATGCCGCTACTGTTTCAACTGTAGCTGTGAGTTCTTCAACAGCACTTGCCTGGTCTGTTGTTCCCTTAGCAAGATCACCTGCTGCCTTTGAAAGATCCTCGGCACCAATATCAACCTGCTCTGATGTCTTGGCAATATTAGTTAATGTTATATTAAAATTCTTTAAAATGTATACAAATGATTCTTTGATGCTTACAAAATCTCCAAGGAAATCTGTAATTTCATCTGAATCCTTAGTTAAATCACCACTTGCAATTTCTCTTAAAACTGTTGATATTTCATCCACATATGCGTGGAGATTTAACATTGTTCCCTTAAGTGTCTTTGCCATAGCTCCGAATTCATCTTCTGATTCGTATGTTATAAGATTAGCTGCTGACATATCTCCATGATACATCTGCTCTGCCGCTTCAACAATCTGCTTGGCTGGTGTTGTAAGAACTTCTGTTATAGTTCTTGTAAAGAATGTTGAAATAAATAATAACGCAACAACAAGTATAATACCTGCTATTGTAAGTCCATTACCAAGACGCACTGACTGAGTATAATACACTGCTCCGTTCTGGTATACTAATGTCTCTATATCATTTGCTAATGACTTGATTTCGTTAACTATAGGAAGATATGTATTATAATTAAGTGCATAAGCTTCATCAATCTTTCCGCTCTTTAAAAGCTGCATAACCTGAGGTCTTACTTTCTCGCCCTCGTTAATCTTAGCCTGCATTTCTGAAAGCTTTGCTCTCGTAGCTTCTGTCTTGAAATGCTTATCCATATCATCAACTCCTGAAACGACAAGATTGACATCTTCTTCTACTGTCTTTTCAAAATTTGCATATCTATCTGCCATATTATCAGAACCTTCAGCTAAAAGTCTGTTAATGGCTCTCTGTAAATCAGTAAGACCATATTTAACATTAGCTATATCATTAACATTGTTCATTGGTCCCTGATATATTCCCTTTACATTATTAGCAACCGCTAATATACCACTTATAAGAATTACACCTATAATACATGCTATAAGAGCTACAACTCCAAGAGTAGCCTTTAACTTACGATTAATCGTATAATGCTTTAATCTTTCTTTGTACTTATTTACCATTAATTTTCCTTTCCTATTTACTCAATTTTAAACTAACTTTTGTAGTATACATATATAGAAAATGATTTTCTATTATGGTAAACCATACTTTTTATTATATGATATACTGGTTTTTGCTCCATAATCTGTTATTTTATAAGCCTGTCCGCAAGCATTAAATTACATATTATTCTATAACATATTATTTCTGTAACATCATAATTGCTGATGTTCTATTATTAACTCCAAGCTTTCTATATACGCTTGTAAGATTTTTCTCAACTGTCACTAATGCGATGTGCATCTGCTCACTAATCTCTGAATTCTTATAACCAGCCTTAACATATTCCATAAGCTCTTTTTCTCTCTTGGTAAGCTTATATGGATTGTCGTCTTTAACTGCATTAAAGCTTTCTATTCCAGCCTTGTATTTAGCGATATATGGCTTTAATGACTCAAGGAATCCGTCTGTATACACATTTTCTATAACAGGTTCTAATTCAACACCATTCTCAATAAATGGCATTATCACGTTATCGTCATATGAAAGTTCAACTGCCCACTTAATATACCTTTCAGCTTCTGTTGTATTACCCATATTATACTGTGCTATTGCCCTGTATACGCAGCCTGTTATAAATGGATATATATGTGATGTATTCTCATATGGAACCATCATCTGCTGTCCTATCATATCAAGCATTGCCCAGTCTTTCTTATAACACATAAGCTTTCCATATGTCATACAGCCGCTTCGTATGTTCCTTATCTGCTTACTACAGTTCTCAAGTCTGAAATTCTGTAACCAGTCTGACATTTTCTCCTGCTGTCCAAGGCACGCATATACATAGCCCTGCACAAGCTCAGCATCTATAATAAGAAGGGGATATGTTATATCCCTGGTCAACTCATTAAGCTTTTCAATGCCTTCATAGAATTCCTCTTTCTTACCATAATATATAAGACATTTTAATATCATATAGTAGCAGCTTATAATTATACACGTCTGGTTTCTTAAAATGTTCTGTAATAACACCTGCTTTACTAGCCTGTAGGCTGTATCAATATCACCTGTAATCATTGCATATTCTGCATCAAAGAATTCATCCCATCCCACTCTGCTTCCCTGTGTTATTCTCATATATGCTTTAGCATATTCTTTTTCCTGCTCTATTATCTCCTTGAGCCTGCCTGACTTATTGTAATACAATGTCGTCATACACGTTGTTCCATAAGTAAGAAGTGAATTGCCAAATATAACCGATGTTCTCTCACCAAAATATTCTCTGACTTTTATTAAGGACTGATTCATCTTTTCAAGATTATTAAATTGAAGAATTGATAATATAATCATCATCTCGCCCATAAGGAACTTATTATCTTTCCATATTGGATGATTATTAATATCATTAATTATCTCTTCATATAATGGCATTACATTATGCACATTTTCCTTAGTTGACATATAATAAAGATAATTAAGCATTACAGTCGGATATTTTTCCCACATAACTTCTTCTATATTCTCTCTTACGCTCTGGAATATTCCCGGTGCTCTCTCAATAAGACGTCTTCCATTCTTTCCTGCATATAAAGCTGCAATTCTGTCCCAGTTCTTTGCCTTAGTATAATAAGCTACTGCCTTTATATAAGACTTTCGCTTTTCAGATACTTCTGCCGCCCTGTTATAAAGCATAGAAATTTCTATGTCCGATTTATTCAATTCCATACCAGACACATTTCTTAATAATGTGTGCATAGCAAATGAATGTGTTGTCACATCATAATCAAGAAATCCAAATTGCTCTACACTTTCAAGCAGGTCATTCTCTGTAACATCAAGCTGTGTGACATACTCTGCACCTTCAATATCAAACCAGTCAAAAAGTGACATTTTCATAAAGAATTCCTGCATATCTGCTGACAACTTATCAAATATAGTTGTCTTTAACAGATGATTGACAGAAAGAAAACCACCCATTCTGCCAAGCTTCTTATATTCATATAAAGACAGATAAACAGCACTAATCCAAGCCATCTGTAATGCTCATATAAACAAATCTGCTTCTTCAGCTGTAAGATTTATTTCATTCATCTTTAAATATTACTTTTTCTTCGTCTTTAGTAAGCTTTAAATCCTGCTGTGTGATAAGCACACTTTGTCCTTTTAGAAACATTGCTTCATATGGTATATTGTATGGGAGTCATTTCTTGATATAAGCACTATATGAATATTGTCTATATTATCTACAACTTCCATTATAAGGTTGTCTAATGTGACACTTGCACAATTCCCTTGATAAATCATCTAACTATAAGATATCTTGTATCATTGA